>Ga0310344_10000065_pt1 | contig 92529 bp, 124 predicted proteins | sample HC15DNA20200_MG_FD_203801 | JGI IMG/M metagenome (GOLD analysis project Ga0310344, IMG submission 203801) | Marine microbial communities from station ALOHA, North Pacific Subtropical Gyre - HC15-DNA-20-200_MG | ecosystem: Environmental > Aquatic > Marine > Oceanic | place: Pacific Ocean: North... | reverse complement strand
AATAAGGGTTATAAATGACTCCGCAAGTTTTAGTTGGAGGACTGCTTTGCAAGTCCCAATCGAGATCAATATAACCACTAACTCCTGCGTGAACATTTTTTCTTTTTTCCTTTAAAACCTTTTCTCTACCCTTTTGTCCAACTCTAAAAGAAGCGTCCCATAAGCAGATCCCATCCGTATGCAACTTGACAAGTCCGTCTTGTTTAACTGAAAAACAATTTTTATGCAAGTTCTTATAAACATAAACCTTTCGGCTTTTGTCTATCTTATATCTTTTGTCATCGGTTATCATGTCAATGCGATTGCTTGCGGAATGCCATTCACTCATTATCTTCTTCGTGTTCCTTACCTAAACGAATGTCAAAACCTTCACTTGTTATAGTTATTTTTCCTCCACCGCAATTTTTCAATCGCCATTGAAGAGCCTCAATTTCTTCTTTTAGTTCTCTCATTATAATATAGTCCTCAATTCATACACATTATAGCAACTATGGTCAAGATTATGTTCTGCCCACATAACTGCATCATCCAACGAATGGAAGCAAGGCTTTCTCCCTCCCATTTGCCCATCTTTCATGCTCATATGGTCAACAACCATAAACCCTCCATGTGTTGGGTATTCCACCTCAACATCTTCGGTTTCCTCAATATATTCCTTATATTGTTCGGGGTTGCGTTCCATGTCTTGCTCAAGAGTTAGTTGCTTTTCTACTTCTTCCATAAATTCTTCTCCGTTAACAAATCTCATTTTACCACCATGAGTCGTAATAGACTTCCTTGCCTTCTTGAATTGCCTTGCGAGCATTTTCGATAAACTCTAAATCAGTTTCCTTATAGTGATAATTGCCTTTTTCAAAGGGTCTGCCGTTCTCGTCATCCCAATCATAGGAATCGTTTCCAAAAAAGAATCCTCCTGTTTCGGGCAACTTCTTGTCTACGATATGAGCCTCAAGTTGTTCAAGGTCTGAAAGTGTTAAGCGAACAGGTATGCAGTTGAAACTCCCCATTGGACTCTCTTCTTCGGGAGCGTTTGGTCTGCCCTTGTCGTTCCAAAGTTGCTCCATCCATCCGTGAAGGCGATTGTGCTTTCTCCAGTAAGCGATTTCTTCTTTGTCGTCTCCGACTCCTGCGTATGCGAATTGGTCTAATCCCATTTTAGTTGTTCTCCTTTTCTTTTAGTATTTTCAAAACCTTTTCCCAAACAATTTTAACATCGTCTAAAAACTCCTGCTCTCCCATTTCGGGATAAACATGACTAATGTCGTTTGGGTCGTAAACATTGAGGACATCAAAGATAACCAACAAATCTTCTTTATTCAATTCTGCGTTTAACATAATATAATTCTCTCAAATTTTGGATAAAATGTCAAGCTTAATATCCGCAAAAATGCTCACTTTCTACCTCATATCGAAACTCTTCAAAAAGACTTTCAACCATATACTCCCAACCTCTAGTTCCTTCTTCTACGCCTTCATCGTAGTGCGACCAAAAGTCAAAGTCTGCAAAGTCACTCACTCCTAATCCGTAGCGATGCTCACATTTAGCGTTAATTTCATCCATGAAGCGTTCAAACTTACCTTCAGCGTGAGCCTGTGCGTAATAGTCCATAACTTCATGTTCTTGTGCGTCGTAATTTCTACTCATTTTCTTAATTGTTATACCTCTAGTATGACAGAAAATGGCGTGAAGTCAACACTTTTTTTCGATAAATTGAAAATAGTTTTAAGTCCTTGAGTTTCAAGAGTTTACGACCGTGTAGCCAGGGCGATTTCCCTAAACCCTTAATACTTAATAGGTTATGAATTCACTTTTTACTTAATTTGATTCGCGATTTTTTCTAACTAATCCATTATATTTCACTTAATCTCGATCAGAATTTTATTATATTTGCTGGATTTTCTACCAGTCTTTTATTGCCATAAACATTCCAATTATTAGTCCAATTATTATTAGTATTGCTGTCTCTGCCATTGTCTATAGTATACCATTTTTACGTGCTGTTTGTCAAATAAAAAAGGGGCCCGCCAGTGTTGCGTCGTGCGCAGTTTCTGAAACGGACCCCTTCGCGAGGAGGAAAAATGCCCGCAAGTGGGGCTCTCAACTTCCCAATCGCCTTGCGGATCTCCCTGCTGCAGGTTAAAATATGTGTGGGGAGGGACTACTGAATTACCCTCAACTTTCGGTGCAAACTACAGTGTCGTAGTTCCTACTCGCACTCCACTCTCTTCGCTCATCCATTTGGACATCGCTCAAGAAATGAATACCTTACCGCGCTTGCAGAACGGTTATTCGAGTCACCCACAGGAGTCCACCGTCGCGAACTCCAAAAGCTAAAAAATTATTAAAAGAACAATGGGTTATTTGTTTTATTTGAGTTTACCCTTCTCAATTGTTTATATATAGTACCATATATTTGATTAAAAGTCAAGTACTATTTTAAAAAACTTCACATACCCAATATTTGCCATTAAAGAATACTCTTGATTCTCTATTATACCATGCTTTTTGTTGATATGCAAAGTTGCGAGCTGCGTGCTCATGTCCAAATTCAATTCCTTTATCTTCTTCATAGGGGTCAAACTCAACCACTCCATTAAGATAATTGTCCCACTCTTTATTCTTCATCTCTTGCTCCTCGTGCATTAAGCTAAACTCCTTTTTGCGTAAGGGCGAACATAAGAATATTCAGTCCATACTTCTAAATCCAAATCAGTAACGCTCTTCCCTTCAAAGTTTGCGTGCTGTTTAAAGAGGCGTGCGACCTTCGCATATACCTTTGGATTCTGTGGGGTAACAGATGGTACTTTATGTCCGATATCCTTTAAAAAATTCAATATATGCGTATCCAAAACTGGTTCGTCAAAATCTTCTCTACTATGAGTAAGAAAGAATCGTGAAGTCTTTGTTGAAATGCCTCGCACTTCCTGCAATTGCTCTAGCGTAACTTCATTCAAATTTTCAGGCAATAAAGTCACAATATCTTTGAAGCTATTATATCTTTGTTGATATGGTGCAATCTTATACTTCTTCAAATGTTGCATTAACCCATCTTCGGAAACGGAACTTACTCCCAAAAGTTTTTTAATTAACTCGAAAGGTTTAAGTCCAAAACCGAATCGAGGGTCAAGAATGAATTTCCGCACTTTTGGCGATTCAATCTTACTTTTCTTTCCTGCGACACATACGCAATAAAGAAGAAACTCTTGAAGTTGAGTTGTGTTCCTGTTGTAGTCCGTTACTTTTTTTGGGTCAATCATTTTCGCTTTTCTCAATTGTTAAGCTTTAATATTAGCCTGTTTTTGCCCATTTGTCAAGAACTTTTTTACAATTTCTCGTGGACGAAAGTCCCATGATGGTCTATCCACCTCATTCTCCATGCTATATCCACGAAACTTGCCTCCACCGACATAGTGTCCATTTTGCATTTTTCGCATTATCTCGCTTGCTCTTGCGTGTTTTTGTATACTCATAATATTATATTTCGTTTTATTTGGTTCAAAATCTTTTGCAATTAATATAATGACCCTGCTAGAAATTCGGGTGAATCAGTCCACATTCCCTTTGCTCGCTCTCCATTTAAAGTCTTTTTGTTTATTTGATTAAATAGCTCTTGCAATTCGGTATCAGTTTCGGGGCTTTCTTTATTTAAATCTTTTTGTTTTGCAATTAGCTCGATAATATTATCTAAAATATTGTCAATTTCTTTTCTTGTGTGCATAGTATATTTTATATTATTATATTAAGCCGAATTTCACTCAGAATTTGGTTCAATTAGCTCGCCATTCTCTATATAATTATCTTCATCTAAATCAGAGAAATCTAATTCATCCATTTGATAATAATCTTCTGAATAATGTTCTTTTGTGAAAACTGGAAACCTCAAAACGCCATTTTCGGCATTTTCGGGTGCTTTAGACGAGTCATTCCACACATATACCCATTGATACCCCTCGTCAACCTCTACTTCCTCGCATGAATCGTGTGAATTATAGGAGTCATTAAAGAAGTATTGTTCAAATGTATTGAATATATGATACAATCTCCATTGCTCTCGCTTCGATTCTCCCGAAACTTCGCTCCATGAGTCGCTTTTTGTGTTAATCATCCCTCTAGTATGACAGAAAGCAGTAGGAAGTCAAGCAAAAAAATGAAATAAATCGAAAATACTTAAAAATACTTAAAAATTAATGAAATTAGCGGGGAATGCGTGGAAATCCATATCTGTTTCGTTCCCTATAATTAGCCTCTTTTTTATTTGGCTTTTTCTCATTCTTATTTGATTGATTTTTATTAATATTTAGCGAATAATCGTTCATATTTTCGCCTGTAATTAAGTGCTTTATTTTATGTGCAATTTTTTTAAATAAGGTGAGCGGATTCATTTGTTTCTACTTTTAATAACATATATATTTAGATAAAGTTAAGTCGCAGTACCAGTAATCTCCACTTTGACCCATCTCAACCCATTCTTTCCCACTCTCTATCAATACTTTACACAAACAATTAATAATCTGTTATTTATACTATTTGTATCTCTCTTATATATTAAGGATATGTTATTAAAGCCTTATATATCTCTTTCTAATATGGTTGAGAGCATAAGCATAGTTTAATTGATGTGCTTCTCGTTTAGATAACTTATGTTTTTTATAGGTCGAATAATCTTGTGGCGTTAGCGTAGATTCTCCGTAATTAACTAAAGCGTAATCGTAAAGTTTTTCTTTTATATTTGGGTCTTGCATTATTCGTAATCTCTAAATCCGATTGCATAGGGAAAACGAGGAACACCATCGGGAGTCAACTGGAAGAATTTAATCGTTGCCAATTTTCCAATATAATAATCCTTGTTATCTAAAATCTCTTTCAAATAATCGAATGAGCCTTTTATGTTTGAATTGAATTGTTGTTTTGTTTCCTCGCAATAACATACTAAATGTTTTGCAGTTCCAGTTCTATTTCCATTACCTTCTTCAATGTCAAGAACCTTATATTCCGCATCCATAAATTCCTTACGCTTCAAAAGTGCTTTAGACCTTTTGTTTTCTTCGTACAATCCATTAGTGCGAACCATTTGTCCTTCATATCCTTCTTCAAGATATTGGGCATATAAATCATCTAAATTTTTAAATGAATTAATTTCTATTGTTTCAACCAAAACAAGACAATCCTTTTTTACCGCATTAAACAAAAACATTTTTAAGTTGTTTATTCTTGCACTAAATCCAAAACCTCCATCTGAATCCAAATATGGAATGTCGTAAATCCAGTATTGAATCGCATCTTTAGCTTCATCCAATCTTTCATTATATTCCGCAACTTTCTTGTCGAAAGCATTATCGGTTTGATTTGCTCGCCTTACTGGTTTTTGCTTGCGAACAAGTGAAGTAATTTTATTAAAGTTATCTTTATATTCATGGTTATACAATTCCCCATCCAAAACCGCATGAGGGTATGCCATAAAAAATCCTTTTAAACTATCTGTAATATGTGGGATGCACTCGATTACTTTTCCGTTACGAGTCCTTCCGACAATTTCATTGTCCTCTTTGCGAACGATGCACCTTATTCCATCCAATTTTCTTTGCGAATAAATCGGAAAACTCAACGAATCTTTTCTCGTTTCGTACTTATCTGCGAGCATTGGCTCGAAATACAATTTAGTTTTCGCATCTTCGGGAGTTCGGGCGTAACCCGACTTGAGTTTCTTTTCCCATCGTGCTTGTGCTTCAAAGTTTGCTTGTCCTTCTGCACTCGTTTGATTTGCCCTTCCAACATTTTTAGGAACTCCTAAAGTGGGCTTATCGGTTGTTTTCTTTCCTTCAACCAAACCTTTGACGGCATAAAACTTGTTGCCATCGACATTCATTGTCCATTCACGCAATCGTCCTTGCGTATCAATCTTATATAGTGTCTGCAATTTCTTTATCATGTCTATAATACTAGAGTAATTCTCGCCTCTTGTCAAGGCTTTTTTTCAACTATTTTGATGGGCAAGTTTGTTTCCGTTTCTCCTTACCAATCTCCTATTGTCTATTTTTCGTTTTTTGTTATGAACGCTAGTTTGCTTTTCTAAAGCTTTAAGAACCTTTGGATAACCGCAAAGTTCTGCGACTTTTGCGTTAGCGTAAGCTAAATCGCAACAAAGGTATTCTTCCCTTTTCATTACCACTCACATTCATCGGGACAATTCAAAGGATTTTTGAATGAAGTTAGCCCCAACACGCTATTCTGATTTTTAAGCCAAATCTGAAAATTATGCTCATGTCTAGTTGCATAAGATTTTTCGAGTGGTAAAAAATCACCAGTTGGTCTTGTGGACTGACAGGAACTTAATCCAAAAATTAGTAAAATTAAAAGATACTTCATTATCCGACCAAAGTTTCTTTCTTTGCGGAAGGAAAATCAAAGATAGCATCATGCGGAACTGAATTAAATAATTCTTCGCTCATTTCTGCCTCTTGTTCTTCACTTCCCAAAACATTGCTATAAACGCCTTGCTTGCGAATGTCGTTCATGGAACGCTTAAAAGCCTCTCGTACTGCATGGCACATAAAACCATAATAGCCCAAAAGCTCTCCGTTATTGTCTTGCAATTCAAGATTGTAGTCATCTACTCGCACAATGCGATATTCACCCAATCTTACTATTTCTTCATCCAATCTAATTTTCATGCCTTAATCTTGACAGGTTCGGGGGTAAAAGTCAAGCCTTTTTTTTATTTTTTTCTAATTTACTGATGCTCAATGACTTATTCGTTGTTCACATACTCGTTGCACAAATCTATATAATTATCTCTTGTGTCAAAAAGCCACACAAATTGTGGAGTATTTTCACCGACATAAGCACCGAGCGTATTGAACTCAAAAAATTCTTCAGCTTCCTCAACACTCATTCCATCACGATAGACCAAAATGGAAACGCATTGATGAGCGTCATATATCGCTCTGCCTTCCTTATCGTAGCCTATTAAAGCCTTTTCATATCCATCGGCTAAAAGTGCTTCGGGATTCATCTCCCCTATTAAATCGCAGTTATGCTTGAAGGTTTTCACTTCATCATTCTTGCGGTCATTAATAATTTGTTCGATTATATCGTCTTTTTCTTCTTCACTCATTTTAAAATTCGTCCTCTTTATTGTTGCTCTGTTCTCCGTACTTTAAATCAATAATATTTTCAATGTAATTAACTAACCATTTTATGTGTTGCTCTAAATCGTAAATGAATCTTTTTGCATTATTATTTTTAATCCAAAATTCTCCTTGTTCAATTAAGTTCTTCATTTGTCCTTGAACGACATCAAGTTCTTTTGTTCCGAAATCATCATCTTCTATAACTGCATCCGTTGCATCATGCAAACGCTCAATTAATTGATTAATTTTTTCGTTGTTATTAGACCAATCTTCTTCTTCTTGCCAACTCATTTTAATTTGATTTAATTTTCTAAGCAATAAGACCAGTATCGGCTATTGCGTCTGTTCTGAACTTTATTCCAATAAATTTCTCTTGAAACTGAAGCGGAAACTCCATACTTCTCGCATCGTTCCAACCATTCATTTTCGAGTTTTCGATAATCGGAAAACGATGGACTTTCTCCAACATATCCCAAAAACCGCAAAAGGTGAATATCCAAACAACAAACCTCTGCCTCCATCGGAAACGATAAATTTAGTGCAAAAGTTGTTTTTGCGATACCTAATCCAAAAATTTCTCCAATTAACCTGTCTCGACATTCTTGCCAAGTTTCATCATTTTTCTTATAAAATAAAGTCGGGTCATTTCTGAACTTTTCTGCGAGTTGCCAAAAGCCAACTTCTCGCCTGTGATGGATTCCACATTTTGCTTCCCTCACCATTTCCGAAAGTCTTTCTTTGGTTGTCATCCAACTAAAGTCATTAGCGAAAACCTTATATCCATAAACATTGGATTCCCATGTCGTATGGACGCTCATAATGGCGAATATCCATCGTTTAAAGTAGTCAAAGTCATTGTCGATAGTCAAACTATCCCAATACTTTTCATTGTCTTTAACTTGCTTTAGAGAGAGTCCCTTGAAGAATTTGTCAACCTCTTTCAGTTGAGCCTCCATGTGTGCTTCTCTAATCGCACGACAAGTTTCGTCAAATAAAGTCGTATCTTCGGCTTTATCGTCTAGTTGAAGTTTTGCCAATGCTTTGACATCTTTACTTTTTCGCAATTCAATTTTCATCATGCTATAATCCTGTCAGAAAACTTCGGAATTGTCAAGAACATTTTTTAGGCAGATGGGTTCTACCTTATGCTCTCTCCCTTCTATATCCTTGAGTATCATTTTGTTGCAATTAATTTTCGCTTCGATAAAATCTTCTTCATAGAACTCAATTTTTGCCTCGTTGCCCTCGATTCCCCAAAGTTCAAGGATTCTGTTGTCAGGACGATAGCTAATTGAATTTAATTTTGGAAAGAATAAAGTCTTATTTATCCTTGCCAGTTTCGCATTTTTAATTATATTATAATTTTTGTATAATGATTTTTTGGAGTTAGGCGAGAACAAAGAAGAAAACAAATCATCTCCTTCTTCGTACTCATCCTCGCCTATTATTCTCCAACTCATTAAACGAGTTTTTGCAATACTTCCAATTCCCTGCGTCCTACATATTTGTCGAAATAAAGACAGAAATCAATTAGCCTGTCTTTCTCTAGGAAATCTTTAGAGTCTCTAATAATTTCTGCTACTTGCTCGTATTCGCCCTCAAACCATAAGTCGGTCAATTCAATATTTGTATAATTCATCTTATTTTTTCTTTCAATTAATTTTTGAAATGTTTCCTAACTTTTAGGAAACTTCAATCAAAATATCATGCACTAAATGTCGGGTTTTATAATCTAGTATTCTTCCTTCTTCATCTTGAGGAAGGTCATTAATCACTTCATCAAAGTCGATATTAAGCACTTCACACATTGAAGCGACCTTACGATAGATTCCGATTTCTTTATACTTTAAAATCGCCCATACCGCATCGACTTGAGAATCCGTAGACTTCTTGATTGCGGATTGCAATTTATATCCATAGTTATCCATGTCCATTTTTTTTATTCCTTTATATTAGTTTGGGTAAACTCTCCACTTTGATAGAGGCATATCCTCTAATTCTTCAAGATAGAATCCTAAATCCTCCACTAGCAAAACAAGGTCTTTACAAGTCAAGTTTGAACCTTTCATGCGACTTTGCACTTGCTTGAGGGATGGGTATTCTCCTTCTTCATGCTTATTCTCTATATAATTTCTTATAGCTAAGTTGTCGTAATCTTCGTCATCAACTTCGCTACATTCAAAATCACAATCTTCATCCTCACAACAATCTTCATCATCGTTAGACCCATAGATTGGTTGATTATGATTATATACTGCCTTATTGAGTTCTTCCCTTGATTCAGTAATATCTGCTACTACCTTATATTTGGAAACTCTCAACTTTTGAAAACCACAATCCGTAGGAACGGAAACTGCATCTTCGGGGTCAAATTCCACCAAGAGTAATTTACCATCACTCCCTGCCCAACCTTCAGCATAGTCGTAAGACCCGATATGGAGTCCATGAGAGCAATGCCTATCCTTGTTATCGTCTACGCATCTACGCTGAACCTCGATAGTTTCTCCAACCTTATTCAAGATTTGGTGACGCTCGTTGGTTTCACCTTGCAAGACAATAGTGCTTGCATTGCCAGTAGTAGACCAAAAATCGTGTTGAACTCCCTTATATCCCAAAACCTTTCCTTCGGGCGTAATTGGAAGCGATTTATAACCTAAAAAGGTATATAATTCTTCTACCGAATTTGAAGAAGGATTAAGCATAAGACGCTTAATATAATTAACAAATGGTGCAGAGTCTTTTAAACCTGCTCGTAGCATCTCCAGTAGCTTATCTACAACTACTCCATGAACACGATTACCATGATAATAAACCACTTCATCCTTAATCTCTACTTCTCCATCGACAAAATCTTCTACTGCCTTTTTAATGTCAAGATATTCTCCTACCTTGTCATAATCCGCATCGAACAACGCTTGTCGTAGCAAAGCAAAATTTGCATTATCTTTTCTCACCGAATAAGGTTTTCCTTCCCAAATGCAGGTAATGGATTCCTCGCTCATTGTATATGGTACTTTTGTCATAATTTTATTCTTTCAAGTTTTCTCAATTTTGATTATCTATATATTGTCTCATAATAGTGTTGAAATGTCAAGCACTTTTTTAAAAAGTTTCAACCTTATCGCAAAGTTTTATGTATTCAGTTATCCTTGCGTATTGTTCGGTATTTCCTCCATATCCATATATTTGAATTTCTTGAAGCATCGGGTAACTCTCTTTAATTTCACGAAACATTTTCTTCAATTCACTTGAGTCCTTCTTTGCTTTCATTCTTTCGGAATAATCGTCCTTTCCAGTAAATTCCTCCACAAACTCAATAAGACCAGTAAACTTGCACACTTCTTGATAAAGCTCGTTTTCTTGTGCAATAAACTTGCCGAATTTTAAAAATTTATGAGTCGAATCAAGTTCGTATTTCAAATGTTTGTTTAGCCCATCATGCTGAAGGCATCTGCCAAACTCATAAAAATTAGTCCAACGATTTCTTTCTTGAATTGATTGCAGTAAAGCACCTTGCTCGTAAATTTTATCATCCGCAAGCACTTCTTTTGCTTTTGATATAATCCATTGTATTGCACATTTAAAGTTGTCCTCTAGTTTGGAGCAATCTTTTCTACGGACTCCATAAATTGTAGGAACTTTAACTTTATGTTGTTCAAGTGCTTCAATGCTATGCTTGAGTTTGTTTAATGTAATTTTTTCTTCAGTTGAAGAAGCATTGCCTGTTGAATTTTTGTCAACTATTTTATAGTTAAAGATAGGGACATATAGTGCTTCATCTTCGGGGGATTCTGACACATCCTCCCATGCAACTCCTGCACCTCTATGATTAGCCTTATCTTTATTGAACTCAAAAAGTTTTACATTAGACCTAGTGAATCCTGTTCCGCTAGAACCTCCACCCATGCGACCTTTTACTTTTGCCTTCTCTACCTTTCGTAGACTGAATACAAAATTTTTGTCAACTAACTTGAATTGTTGTTCGTCATAAAATTTCTTTTTAATTGACTTTGTGGTAAATCGCAAAACATATACTTCAGTTGCATCGGGATTTTCTTTCAGTATAGTCCGAATACGCAATGCTAATTGAGCGGAATTATCGCAATCATTAATTGCAACCAACACATTATCCTTGACATAAATCGTTGATTCTCTAGTATTTTGAACCTTGAAACCATCCGACACATCTGAATCCTCAATCTTTTTATAATGATTGATATACATATCTGCATCACCATTTTTTCCACTACGCCAACGAGTATGCCCATCCTCCCATACTTGATTAAAGGCAAAACTATCTACTCTATGCCCTTTCCATGTGAAATGCGACTCTAATACTCCCCTAATTTGATAGGGTAAAGCATTGATAATTCTAGCATAGTTTTTCTTTGCTTCCCAAAAGTCATTAGAACCTGCTAATTTTTCTTTTGCGATTTCAGAAAGCTCATTCTTGATTTTCGTAACCTTTTCTATGAGCGTTTTTTGAGTACTTTTGTTATACTCTAAAGACTCACGACTATGGTGCAACTTCAGTTCACCAAGGTCAAAATTAATATACAATCCATCATGTGCCAAAAGATTAAACAAGTGATTATTTTTGTTTTCTTCTACATCGTCAAGATTGATAGAATGTGCGTTAATCGGGTACGCAACTCCACCCATAATTGCATGAGAATTATGATGCGATTGATAATAGTTTGAAGAATCAGTTTCCGCAAGAAACCAACCACTTCCCTCAAGGGATTTTTTAAGTGGATTAAGTTCATCGTCACCTAATCCCTTTAAAATTGGCATACGATTATCTTCAAAATGCTCAAAGAATTTTAAGCACTCTCGCCTAAATTTATGAATGTCGGAATCTGCAACCGCAACTTGCACCTCAAGTCCAGTAGGTTCTTTAGTGGGAACTGATTCCATTAAAGAAATTTTTGTATCATCTTCTTCGGTAACATAAACATTATATGTTTTTCTTTCTCCTTTGTGATATGAAACAACAGAGAAATTATCCCCATAAGATAGCGGAGCAAACTTACCTATTCCAAATGCTCCAATATAAGAATTGGAAGTCCTTTTTGTTGACTTTCCATACTTTGAATATAAACCGAAAACATCTCCTTGAGAAAGACCACTTCCGTAATCTCTCACGCAAAAAGAGGGGTTCATGCTAGTTGGCAATTTTACCTCTACCTTTTGCTTCGCCTTTGCCTCAATGTTTGCGTCAATAGCATTTGCGGTAATCTCACGAATAACCGCAAGGCTTGTGTTAGAATAATTGTTCCTCAAAAGAGATGCGACATAACGCATATCCTCTGCATCAATGGTACAATTTACTTCATCAAAATCATGCGACTGCACGACTCTCTTTTTATCTTGAGTAATAATCATTTTTTTGCTTTTTTAATCAATTTAATTTACACTTCTTTTTCGATTGTCAGACTCCATTATGGCACATCATATGGGGAATGTCAAGTCTTTTTTTAAACTTTTTGTAAAATCCTCTCAACCAACACTTTCTTGATATGAATCATGGTTTCTGTAAGCTCAACAAGACCTTCGCAACTCATTCCGTAAGTATTCGTTATTGTGTGATTGTAAACCTGTTCAAGTGGCGGTGGATTGGGATTATTTACCCATACATATCGACCTGTCTTTGGGTCTTTATCCCAACTACCTCCATCATTTGCATGAAGATAACATAGACCTTCCGCATATTTATAAGGCAACATACTTTTAAAGCCAGTTTTAAACCTTATCTCCGCATGAGGGTATTTACTCTTAATATGCGTGAGTTTAACTATCGTTCCCTCATCGGGATAATCACACTTTCTTTTTACTGCAATTAGATTGAGTTCTCCATCAAGAGGTTTTGTCCTTGTGTTTTGAACCCACTTTATATTGTTTGTATTTATCATTAATATTCTTCCTCGTTTTCTATATACTTATATCCTGCCTCTTTCAAGAGGTCTGTGAACTTTAAAAAATTTCTGTAACTCTCGCAAGAGAACATAGCACCCTCATTTTTTCCGTTAGAATAATGAGCCTCGTACCATCTCTTATCGCTTGCCTCGTAATTAGAGCAATGTCTTATAATGAATCGTTTTTTAATCATGCCATCTACATTAGACTAGAGTTTTGAATTTGTCAAGCGTTTTTTTAAAAAAAGTTACCTGCCCTTCTCTAACTGACTCTCTATGAAGGACTTGCCCTCCTCTAAATCTTTTACCCACTTCACTCCATGATGATGCTCGCCATATTCATTGAATCCAATTTTTTTTACAATTAAGTTGAGGCGATTCCTCCACGCATACGGATGTTCTTTACTGCGTGGAATTTCTTTTGCAATAAAGTAGTGTTCTCTCTCGTAAAGTTTTTCTGCGTCTGTGTTCTTATTTGACATTTTTTCTTTTGTAATTATTGCCCTACAAATAATTGGTCTTTGCATAATGGACAATTATATTTTAAGCGATTACTTTTTCTGTGCCTGTGGTAATTTTTGCCACACGAACAGATGTCGGTATATTTATAATGTTTTTTGGGGTGAATTAAATTAGATTTACTGCAAGCCTTTGGAACTGCTCCAACCTTTCTTGCCCAATCTTTCCAAATCTTTCCATGCCCTCCGCACTTGTCGTGAATCCATGCAAGTGCATGAGCAATTTCATGCAATATAGTATCTTCTATTTCCTTTTCTTTATTTAACTCTACATACCATTTAGAAAGTGTTATTCTTTTTGTGAGGTAATGGCATCTGCCTAAAGTAGTCTTTGTGTTTTCAAACTCAAAGCTAAACTTATCTGCAACGCCATGTTCCTCCATGTGAAGTAGGGCAAGTGTTTCTGCATCTTCCAATATCATGCCTATAAGCCTAGAGGAAAGACCTCATCTTGTCAAGCATTTTTTTTAAAAATCTTCCGAATCGGCTTGAGCAAGGGCGATATTCTCCTGCTCGACAATTAATTGTTTAATAATTTTTATCGAATTATCCGCAGTTACAATTTCCGCATCCAAATAATCGGGAGAGTGAAATTGCTCTACTCTTTCTCCTGCAAGAATTAGTACATTTTTTAATGCGTTTATTTGCTTTAATGTTATTTGCATTTATTCGACTCCAAGTTGCCATTTTAAATATTCCAAAGGCGTAAAATCCTCATATAAAGATTCATCCATCTGAATTGAGCGAGACTTCACTTTTTCCACTACCAACTGACGAACCTCACTCTGCATATCCCAAAGAAAAGTATTTGTATTTCCTACGATTTCTTCTATGGAATTACTATACTCAAAAATTCCTTCAGCTATTTCTTCTAGTATTTCTTCTTTAGTCATTATTTGCCGTTAATAAGAATTTCGTTTCAATTAAGCAATTAATTTCATGTATGTATCTTTCCTCGTTTTCTTGAGTGTCGATAGCATAAGATTCTATTTCTACAATCTTGTCATCAATTAACTTTATAAATTTTTGCGTTAATGTAAGTTCGTTCATGCTAGTCCTTTTTGTTTATTTAGTTCAATTAAGGTTTCCATATTTTCTTCAAATTCTTCTCGCATCATCTCCCTATCATAAACTCTTTTTCCATCCTTGTCAAGAACAAAATACGCATGAACATACAATGCCTCGTTCATATGGAGCATACGCAGAATCTCCGCATTTTCTTGTGCAATTAACTTTTCAATTCGTTCGCTCATATTTATGACATAAATTGTGGAATTTCTCTTTTTGTCCATTTTGCAAAATGCTTTTTATCATTAAAATAATAAGTTTGATAGGCTTTTACCGCATCTTCACTTTTATATTCTTCGGGCATTGCTTGGGCAAATTCAGTCAAACCAATGTCGGGGAGATTTAATTTATGGTAATTGTCATCGCAGTATGCTATCGCATCAAGGGATTTATGTATTTTATCGTAACGATGCAAGTATTCTTCCATGAGAGCATAGGCATGAGTTAGTAGCCACTCGTAGTTATCTATTGACTCTCTAATCCATTTTGAACATGGGTGATTAAAGTGGGTGCGTTTATATGGTGCATCTCCTTTGGGAAATGCAGAGCAAAGCATTTGTGCTGATTCTAAAATCATTTTTACGCAATGCTTGTCGCACACTAATTCAGCGGAAATCTTTGGGTCTTTATCTAAAACAAAAATATTCATTCTTCTTTATGTATGTGAATTGTTATATTTACATTCTCATTTTCGTTGGTTGGAAATATCCACTCGAAAGACTTGCCTTCGTGCAAAATTTCTTGCAATTCTTGTTCTGAAAATGGTAGTGATACGCTATAATCTTCGTTCATTTATTTGCCTCCATTGAATTTGCAATTCGTTCCATGTTTTTATTTAACACAACAATTTGTGAAGTTAAAGCCTCAATAAAAATACAGACATCACCTAATCCATTATCAATTCTTTTGCAATTAACTTCAGAGTTGTGGTTGAGGTCTGAACGCAAATCATCAAGGCATGATGCTATGTCGCTTATGTTATTTGCCTGTTTTTCTTTCAATCTGTAATCGTAGCCATTCATTGATATTTTTGGTGATGTTCCCCTCTTATTTGAGATTCTTCTTCCTTTGATAGTTTTTTAGAGTCAACAAAATCTTCTTCACTAATTCCATGCATTTCTAATAGCTCAAGGAAATGAGCGTCATCTTTCCACATAACCGAATAAAGGTCATCGTAAACATAGCTCATTAGTTCATCTAGTGCCATATCGTCTACAATTTTTTGTGCAACTTTATCTATATTTTCGTCTGTATATTCCATCTTACTCCCTGTTTGCCCATTCCTCGCACTCGTTTTCATTATCTCCATTGAAGATTGGTTTTTCTTTTTTTAATAATTTAATTTCTTCTAATGCTAGATACAATGCTTCTCCATCAGAATAGCCTTCTTCCATTTCTTCATCAAATAATTCAACCACATAAACTGCATCTCTTTGCGTGAGAGAGCCTTCGCTTACTTCCCTTTTTAATTCTTTAAGTAGTATGTCTATCATTATTTATGACAATTTCTAATGTAGTCTCCAAATTCATCGTTGTCCATATTTGATGTGTCTACGGCAATCGGGGTTTTAAAATTACTTTCCTTATCTATAATAGTAAAGGTATTTTTTTGTGCGTCCATAGCAAATAATGCTCCACCTCCGTTACCCTCGTAGTCTCTACTAGGATAAATCTTTGAGCCGTCATCTAGCTCAAGGACAATTACAGGATTAAGTTCATCGGGCGACCAATACTCCGCAAGTTGTTCCTTAATAGACATCGTGCGAACTTTGACTATTTTTCTTCCTTCAATATTCATTATGCTACAATCATGGCAGAAATTAGGGAAATTGTCAAGCGTTTTTTGAAAAAAAGTTATTAAGGCTTGACTATTAGACAGATATGGCTTCCCATAACTTCTGTCCTTCTGCCGTAATCTTTCGCTTGCCATCAATTTCCATTAAATTTTTATTAAGTAAATAAAGCTCATGGTCACGCTGAACGGCAGTTTTGCTCATGCCCAACTTTGCGGAAAGTCCTGTTAGTGTGCAAGAACCGCAATTATTTAAAACTTCTAAAATTTGCTTTTCAGTAAAAGTGATTCCATGGGGAAGGATTCCTACTTTATCGCATAAGTCTATAAAATCAAACTCATTAAATGTTATTTTGCTTTTCGCTCCACAATATAGCTGAATTTCCTTTGCTCGCTTTACTGCACTTCTTGCGTTGCCTCTAATTGTCTCTGAAATTTCATCGAGTACGCCATCGGCAAATATAATTTCGGGGAGACATAGCTTTATTATTTGGCTAAGTTCGTCTGAATCATAGGGTTCAAAATCAATAGTGGTCAACCTGTCTTTGAGCGGAGGAAATATCTTGTCACTCTCCGTAGTGGCAAAAATAAAGGTCTGTTTTTTGAAGTTGAACTCAAAGGTCATCTCATTCCATTCAAACCTTTTAGTGGCATCCTTTTCGGCATTAAAAATGGTAAGAAATGCCATCGTGAGGTCTTGCGGTAACGCATGAGCCTCATCGAATAAAATGGTTATTTCATTGTCAGCAATTAGCGGAAGGAATATCTGCTCAAAGAATTGTTCGTTATTCTTTATAGTTGAACAATTTAACTCAAGAAATGGTCGCCTATCTCCTTCTTTGTTATGCAAGTTTTTTGCGAATGCTTTTGCAAACTCCGTTTTGCCTAAACCTTTTGCTCCAACCAAATTCAAAAACGGACACATTGCCGTTTTATGAAACGCATCAAGATAAAACGATAGTTTTTTCTTTACATTTAACTGCCCTACGAGTTCGGGAAAATAATCTTTATTAGTCATTTAAATCTGTTATTCTGTATTCTATTTTTTCTTCTTTATTTGAAATGATTTCTTCTATCATTTCATCTGTTACTTCGCATTGTGCTTGCATTTCCTCAAGCCATGACTTGCTTACCTTTACTATGGTTCTCCTTCCAACATAATCTCCCAATTCTTCATATGAAATAGAAACATAAGGAGAGTAGCCCTTTGGTCTACCTCGCTTCATCTTTTTGAGGTTACTATGTATTTCTTTCATTGTTCCCAGTATCTCATATTTTGGGGACAATGTCAAGAGAATAATTAAATAACATCCAAAATAGCTTGCTCTGCTGACTCAGCATCGAACCCCGCTTGCTTTTCTGTGCTGAACATCATCCGCTCATTCAACACAAGGTGCATTGCTCTAACCTTTTCTTCGGATGATAAATGTTTATTATTTATCGTTTCCGTTATTTGCTTCCAAAAAGAATAGGATATTCTCTTGTGGATTTTTTCTTTAGGGTAATAAATATCTATTAACGGCTTTGCCAATGCAGAATACGGCGTTGGCGTAAATGGTAGGGTTGGACTATTTCTCAAGTATTTGCTCACTTTTTTTAATTAACTCCTTCAGCTTTTTTTGTTTTTGTATATTTGAACTTGTAAACTGACGCATTCCTTTATAGATGATTTCTTTTTTTAAAATCTCTATTTCTTTTATTAAATTAAAGCGATATTTCATCGCCTTTAAATACACTAAAAGGGTATCTCTTCATTCTTTCCAACCTCTTCGCAATAACTTAGTTCCGCACCATTTCTCCAATGCCATGAGGCTTCTTCGTCTTTTTCCATATCCTCCCATGCTATAAGTTTTGCAGTTTGCAAGCACTCGGCTCTTACAACATAGGTTCTATAAGTTCTTGAAGCAAATTCTATTTCAAAATGTTTTAATTTTTTCTTTTTATTTTTCTTACTCATGGCATTGCTCCGTGAAGGTTTTTAAGCTCCATATACTTATCACTATCTATTAAGCTATGAGCAGTTTCGTCACAAACATCAAAATCACGACACAACGACTCATGGTAACCATCCTTAATGGAAGCGTACCATTTATCATTTTTAAGATTATAAGTTAAAGTAAAGGTTGTTTTTCCTGCGATTATGGTGCTGAAGTCAACCCATCCTAAGCTATGGTCGTTGTCGCATATTTCTAGTTTTTTCATTTAATCTTCGTCTATATTTGATGAAGCTATAAAGCCCACAAAAAGTAATACAGATACCCCTAATAATATTATAAAAGAGGTTACGACTAATTCTGAAACTTCCATTATTCTTCCCTTGTTTTGCCGTCCGTCTTGTGCTTAAAAGGAGGTCTTGTTAAAAAAGGGACTGCTTTCAAAGATGAGTTCTCTCCCCATCGAGCCATGATTTTATCCATCATTCCCGAAAGCTTTACCTTATCCCACCAATCTTCGGGATATTGCCCGCCCCTCGCTTCTTTAATTGCATCACAAGCATTTGACCAATCCCCTGCGGATTGGCAATCGTTTAACATTTTAAGTTCTTCTGCGGTTATATTTTTCATTATGTTTATATAATAGCATATTTAATTATTTCCGTCAAGTTTTTTCTTTCCCGAATCTCCAACAGGCATACGGCTTTTTGATGTGGACGGATTCGTTCCTTATTATTTGCTCATCTTGAGCTAACATTTCATCACGCTCTCTTTCTTCAATGTGGTCATAGGGGTCTGCGTGAGCAATGTAATTAAGGCGAGTTCTTCGGTCGCTCTCACGATTCCATTCGCCTTCACGCATAGCTTCCTTTTCTTCTTCTGCTTTTATTTTTTCTATATAATCGTCAAAAAAAGCTAATGCAACTACATAGTCATCACTTTCCTCGCAATATCCATCGTTGTCGAGTTGATTAATGTGCATGTAGCAACCCTCACGCACTTTCTCAAGCGTAGCGACAAGAGATATTGGATTAGGTTGTTTGCTCATACCAATGCGTTCCTTCTCCGTATTTTTTATTCATCTTCTTAATCCAAGAAAGAGCTTGCTTTAAAGGAATGGGTTCTCCATGACCTTTATCAAAGCCCTCAATGCTCCAATGTACTACCACTTTTCGCTCTGATTCAAAGGGTTTTTGCGTAATTCTATTTACTGGTAATATTTTAACCATTATTTAATTTCCTCATCTCCGCTTCTTCGTCATACCATGCTTTGAAGTGTGCCCAAATTCTTGGTTTATATTTAATTTTATATTCTTTCTCAAACTTTTTTAATGCGGTAGGCATTATAGATTTTAATTTCTTGCGAGACATTACTTTCTGCATATTCCTACTCCACGATAAGTTTTGGCGACAACATATTCCACTTCATCAATGGTCACTACTTCAATATGAAAGCTTGAGCCATCAAGGGCGATATGCCTTGTTGATTGTTTTGTTTCTATATCGGCTTGTATTTCGGGCGTAGCTATCCATGCACAGGTAAATGCTAATATAGCACCGCCAATCAATACTCCTATTACTGCTGATAGTGGGTTTTCCATAAACTACTCTCCGTAAGTGCCCTTTTCTCCAAAAAGAGCGTTCCACTCATCACGAATTTCAATATCGGGCATATTGTCAAGACCTTCAAATCCATCAAGAAGTATATTAATAATATCAGATGTATTCATGTTCATTGCTTCGAGTTCTGCTAAGTCAAAACGCATTTCGTCAATCGTTGGCTCGGTTTCTCTTATTTGTCTATCGGTGGTTCTCATTTTTCTTTTCGTAATGGGTTCTTATGTTATGATGAATATAAACCTTTTTTCCAAACTCGTCAAGCTTATTACGACAAACTGCATAACCTAATTTTTTAAAAGCCTTCAGGTCATCATCAGAAAACAAAACTTCCTTTGTATCATCACCTGTCTTTAGGAGTGCCATAGCATCGTGGTGGGGGTAAGAAGTTATTTTCCATCCATTAGTGGGAGTTGCATCTTCATTTTCAAGAAGTATCACGCCCTTGTACTCTACAAGAACTTCATCGACCATGTATGATTTGAATGGCAACATAATTAAAGTATCTCACAAATCGAGGAGAATGTCAAGAACTTTTTTTACAACCCTTTTAATAATTGGGGGTCTGTCGGAGGAACGGGGCGATCTTCAACAATAAGAATGCGAGGTTCATCGTCCTCATTTAAGGAATCTAGGAAAGTTCCGTCGATGAGACTCTCCCACGAAATATGGTCTTTCCATAGTGGGTCGAGGAAGTCTTCGCAGTATAAGTCCCACACACTTTTATTTGAATCATTCATGGCTTTAATTGAAGTTTTAATAATTTTTTATTCTTTGACCTCTTTGCTATTCTCTTTTGCGTCTCGTCCATTGGCTTGAGGTTCTTTTTCTTTACTCGCTTTGTGTAAAACCGCTTGCCTCCGTTTGCCTTGAGGGCTTTCTTATCCTGCATGGAAATCTCCACCAAAACTTTCGTCCATGCTTCGGGGTTAGGTTTTTTATTATTTGCATGATTTTGTTTAGCAATTTTCTCTTCAACATTTTCCACCTCCCATCCATTCTTGTGGGGTATAGCAAGACCATTCTTAATCTTGTACCTACCATAATATTCAAGATGCTTATCTCTTGTCGTGGGCAGAATGTCCTCATAGCACTTAAATTGATCGGTTTTTTTTGTGTTATTATGGTTTGGTGTCCCGACCCATTCTCCCTTCTTGCCATACATGTGCCATGAATTAATCTTATATAAATGATAAATCCCGTTTTTAGTATATTTGGGGTATTCCGTCAAACAATATTCGAGAGAGCCAACAAAAACCGCATCGCTTATATTTGAATAATAATTGTTTAGGGTTTTTTGTCCACGACGAATGCCCAACTTATGCAAGTTGGGCTTATGCGACATATGCCAAACGGAATCATCTTCCCATCCGTCATCAAAGGAAAATTTAATTATTTCGCTCATTCTAATTCTTTTATTATTTGTTTTAAGGAATCCTCCACCCATTCATTGAAGCTCATTCCTTTTTCATGGGCAAGTTGCATATATTTAAAAAGCTCATCGTCATCGAAGTCAAGCTCAATACTTGCATATTTGACTTTTTTTATTGTAAATACGCCATTTTTATTGTCGATGAATTTCACATCATCCCCTTCTTCCCAGCCCAAATCTTCTAGCAAAGCAGGGGGTATCTCGAAAAATAGTTCCCCAAAGGAGTTCTCTTGCACTTCTATTCTGCTTATCTCACTCATTCTCTGCTTCTTTTCATTTGGTTTATTGATTTTTCTTCTTCCGAGGGTTCCTCCTCTATATTTTCCGCAATTAAGTCCATTGCTTCATTTAGAATTGCATGCACATTACCTTCGTCCCATCTCCCGTGATCCCTTTGCAAATGCCTAACAAGACATATTGACTTAGTATATCCTGCAAGCAAGCCTTGCTCGTACCCTTCTTGCCAATCGGGAGTTCCTGCAACAATACTATTTGGACTTATTATTTCTTTACTCATTTATAAATTTATTTAAAGTTCCTTTTTCTATATATAATTCATCTTCTATCATAGGAATTAAAGTTTCCCCTATTTCTATTTGATTATCAACGCAAGATAAAGACTCAAGTAGTGAAACTATGCTTTTGCCGATATTGGTTCTACTCTCTGTACCACTAAGGAATAAATTGTCAGCAGTCACAAGCATAAGGTCATCAAGTTTAATGATGATTGCAGATACTTGATCTGAGTTGCCTCTTATTCCTAGTTTAATTTTCATTAAATTTTACGGAGTTTCTTCAAAAGTCTTTCCTGTTCTTAGGTCATAAATAATTAAATCACTATGAGCAGAGCTATATTCTACAACATATTCATAGGCATCGTTATAGCTATCTGAGGTATATAGTAAGTCATTAACTGAGTCATTTACTTGTCGAACTTCGTAGCGATAATCAATCTCTCGAACAATATAAGAGTGCCCTCCTTCAAACTGGTTCATGTTGTTTCTTTTTGCATATTCTTCCGCTTCCATTATTGATTCAAACACAGGATTAATGCTCGGATCATGTGCCCAATTCGGATCGTGTGCCTGATAGAATACTGGTCGTCTCAATTTAGAGATTTCTCCATTTTTAAGTGCGTTTAGATAATCTGAGTACTCCATATTTAAGGACTCCGCATTCCCCTTTAATACTTCTTTGTCGTATTGATTTATAGGGATAGGCGAGTTTGTCTTATTTGCGACACAACCACTCAAAATTGCCGATATTAATATAATTAATTTATTCATTGCGTATTCATTCCTAAGCTCATGCTTTGTATTTTTACTATTTTTTCTAATCTTTCTTGATGATTCCCCGCCTCTTTAGCTCCGATAAAGGGAAGGCACTTCAAGCGTCCTTTAAACCCTCTCCATCCAAAACCCCCTCTCCCGCACTTGCATGGTGGCGAAAGGCAGGGCTTCGCTTGGAATTGATCTAAAGCATTAAGTTGTTCACGGGCAGTTCCTTCGGGGATAAAATGTATGTTAAAAATTTGAAATGAAGGGTGAGTTGCATCGGGGTTATTTGCATAATGTAGATAGTCTACTGGACGCATACCAAGCTTTTTTGCCGTAAGGGTTACTTTTTCTTCATTGTAATTCTCGGCAGAAATTGGAGAAGAAGTATATCTGTGGGGATGCTTTTTCTTAAAATAAGAGCATCCGTTTAGAGTATATAGAATAAGGACTGCTATTCCTAGTTTTATAAATTTATTCATCTTGTTTTCTGCACTACTAATTGATTTCTTTTTAGGATTACTTTGGATTCATGTTTTCGCCTTCTTAAGAAAGTATTTATTACTCCTCTTGTAAAAACTGCGTAATCTTCCATTTCCTTAAGTCTTTTATTATTAATTTCTAATTGACCTCTGTGGTTTGCCCAGAGTATTCCATTTTTTTTAAGGCTAACCCAGCTATTAGTTAAGTCTCTTTCTATTTGGTTTGGGGCGTTGTGTCCATCCACATAAATTAAATCGAATTTCCAATTATTTTCCTTGAAATATTTGTCGCTTGTTTGTCTAAAGAATTTAACAGGAGGGTTTTTTCCGTGACTTGTAAGTTTTATATTTTCGTGAAATCTTTGCTCTATACTCGAGTCTACTTCTGATATAAAATACGGGTCTACGCAGTGTAATTTTGAATCTTTATTTTTTAATAATTTTTCTAAAAAGAAACAGGTGCTTTGTCCTTCATAACATCCAATCTCTAATACATCTATTCTCTTATTTGGGTTAATGTGTTTCGTAATTTTTATTTCTCTAGTTTTAAACCAATTTTTTGTAAAATTAAATTCCTTTGAGAAAATCTTCATCTTCTGGGTCAAATGGTTGATACTCTCCGCTATTCGGCAGAGTCATTCCGTCAAAATTAGCGAATTTAATTTGATCGCCGTCTAGCACTTCAAACCTAATTGCGTCCGCTGCCATCATTGATAGAGTTTTTCTTATGTCTTCTGCGGAATCTCCGACAATAGTGGGTATGTCATCGTGGGCACAAATTTCACCCGCATCATTGTAATAGGTTTCATACATTCCATAGCAATCTTTATCGCCTTCGTGGTTATGCTTTGTCGCAAATTTAATTATTCTATAATTCCACATTACCTCACCTGCTTTTCGCCTTTCTTATTTGGCGTTTTTGCTTTCGCATTTTTAATCTTATTTTTCAACCTTGCCCGCTCCTTTTTCGCACCTTTATTTTTACCAAGTAATTTATCTAAATGTTTAAGTTGCTGCTCATCTGTACGAGAGGCCCTTTCTTCAGCGCAGCGTTTTGCACTTTCCTGTCTTTTAAGGCGACGAGGGTGGGTGCATTCTTTTTTTGAAACAGATACTACTGCTTCTTCTCTTTTCTTTTTTGCTTCCTGTGGATATTTATTTGCCATTTATTCTATTCCCCATTGTTTTCGATAATCTTGACGCTCTTCGTCTGAAAGTTTTTCCCACCAATGTTCATCAAAATGCTCTGCCATTGTATCTCTTCCGAAATTTTCGACTGACCTGCCTTTTGGCATCATGGATTGAATCGCCTCTAAGACTTTCTTTCCTACGCTATCATGCACTGTGTTGAAATTGTAAGTCCACATATCCTTATCACTACCATAGCCAAATTGTATTTCTATGTAACAATCATCTATTACATCTGTTCTGTCCGTTATTGGGCACTTCATGTTATTGGTCATGTTAGATTCACTAGGATCGGTCATTTAATGTCTCCTTCCTTGATCATTTCTTCCATACAATTCCAGAGAGCGTCACACCTGCATTCGTGCAATTGTTGAATACCTATAATCATGTTCATTATTTGGTCTTCTGTTAATCCTTTTTTTGTATCAAACTTGCTTTGCATTACTACCTGCAGGTCTTCTGTTATTTGTCTAACTGAAGTTACTAATTCTTCTAACTTAAACCTGTCGTATTTCATGGGTTTAATTATACTAAATATATAATTATTTGTCAAGAACTTTCTGAAAATTTTAGGGGGTTTCATCCCAGCCTCTCGGCTCAGGACCAAATATTCTCTTGCCCGACTTCATATTCTCTTCAAATTGAGCAGACGCTTCTGATTGGGTTAAGAATTCTTGCACAAGCCCTTCAGGAAAACCAATATTTACTAAATAGCGTGCAGCGATTGCTTTTGTTGTTGCAACTGGCTGACGATCAGGAAGGATGCCCCCATTCCAGCGATCATGACTAATTGTGGCCTGTCTGTGGTAATCTGACGATATAGCCCATCTCCAATTAAGGTAAGGCGGAAGGATATGAAATTCTCTTTTATTTTCTAGAAAAATGCGCATAAAGGCTAGTTGATCATTTTGAGCTTGTGGATAATTTTCTTTTTTATATTCATTGAAATACTTTATCCATTTTTTAATCATTTTATTTGTTTTCGGTTTCTTATTTGCACCAAGCACTCCAGTATTTAAGTCTGGAAAAATAGTCCCTGAGCCAAAATCTTGCCCATTTATTGTCCCACTTGTCGTTCCTCCGTCATAACAGCAAGTGAAACTAAATTCATCTAAAATGTCAAATGCTTTATTAATTAAGGCTCTATGAATTAAAGTATCGGTATCCAGAAAAATTGTTTTATCAAATGGAGATTTCAATAAGCCATGAGCCTTGCAAATTAATCTCTTGTCTATATTTTTATCATATAATACATAATCTATATCAAGATCCTCGTTGAATTTAATATTCGTATACAGAGCGACCTTGCTTTTTGGCAAAACCTTCTTTAGGGATGAATAAGAAACTAAAAACTCATCATAAAAATAATCATTAGGCTCCCCATTTTGAGAGTATGCACAATACAAAAACCCATTCATAATTAATCTAATAGTTTAAGCACTTCTATAAATGCTTCGTTATTTGGATATTTCTCTATCGCCTTTAACGCTTTATTTATGTAAATACGCTTTTCTTCTTCTGAAGCTTTTGGCTGATCTTTATCATCTAGATCGTCTTTTATTTGATAAGCAATCCCAAAATTTTGACCAAAATCTGATAGATTTTTAAGATCTTCATCTGTCGCCCCACCGCAGACGCCTCCCATTTCACAAGAAGCCTTGAAGAGTGGAGCCGTCTTCTTTGTGGATACTTCTAAATATTTTTTTTCCTTGCTACTGATTAAATTAATATCCATTGCTTGCCCTAAGCAAGATTCCTCACACCCTTCTATGCACTTCTCCCATAGGATTTCTCTATATCTAGGCGATGACTGAAGTATTTTATTTGCCTTGAGTTGAAGAAGATCTGCTGCAAGAATTGCCATTGGTATTCCGTGAGCTTTATGTACAGCGGGCCTCCCCCTCCTAAAGTCGTCTCCGTCCATTATGTCATCCTGTATCAAGCTAAAACTATGAATTAATTCCACCGCAATTGCTACGGAAGTTGCGGCCTCGTCTTTATCTGACCGATATTTAGGGTCATTACTCACAAGTTCAGCACTTTTAAGGGCCAGGTATGGTCTAATAAACTTTCCTCCATTAAGAATGAAATCCATTGCCGCTAATTGAAGTCTTTGAGGGAAGGCTTCAAGCTCCACACTCATTCTTTTTTCAATTAGCTCCCTAATTATTAAATAAGATTCACTCAATTTCATAAGGGGAGTTCCTGAGCGTTAAAAAATTCTTTGAAATAAACTGACATAGAAAAATCTTCCCCTCCAAAAAAATCTTTAGAAAAAGCAAGGTATGTAATCCATTTGTCTCCATGCTCTTCAACTATGGGATCGAAGCCTTCTGAGCTACAATTCAAAAGTCTGCATATTTCTTTTATAGCGTCTGCGTATTTACTTAGCCTTAAATCGGGAATATCGACTGGGTTTAAATCTTTATCGCTAGCTTTCCCATTAACCCCAAGAATCATTGTTCTATAGTCTCCATCCTCATCATCGATCATGCGCCTGCCTATTCCTCCCGCATATCTATATTCTGTAAAGTTTATTAATTTAAAAATTTCAGTTGCTAGATCATTGCCTAAAAAATCATTTAAGTAACTTTTATTATAAATCAGTCCGTTGTAAACAAAATTTGCATACTGTCCCAGCGCATAGGCGTGCCCACTTCCAGAATGATAGCTTCCAACGTAAACTTTTTGAGCTTGAAAAAGTTCATCAAATCCTAGAACAAGCTCCAAAGGAAAAGCCATTGGATCTTGGGAGTCTTTTAGATACTTTTCTCTTAAGCCATCATTTATATCATAATACTCAAAGATCTCCGCTTCCTTGTAATAGAAGTTTGAAATGGTTAAGCTGTATCTCTTTCCATTACATGGCCTATCTTTAAAAAATTTACAAGACTCTTCTCTGTCAAAAAAAGATTGGTGTCCGTTTGGCCTGGTTCTCTCGTGATAAACTTCTGTCCAAAAGGAAAGACCTTGATCCTGTATATAATTCACGGGGATCTGAAATTGAGAATAAACCTCTTGCACACGGAAGCAATCTTCCCCGTTATTTGCCCGCTCTACAGCTCGAGGATTTGGCGTTGAACTTGGATTTAAAAAGGGCATATTAATCTATATTAGAATGCTGATAATGAATCCTACAGTTTTACAAATTTTCAATTCTGGAAGCGATGCAAATTTAAAAAATCTTTTGCACCCATCCTTTGCGAGGATATAGCCCCTCGCTTGCGAATATTTATTTCTAACGTAATTCATTACCAGCCATTAAATGTTATGTTTTCTCTATTATCTGGATGACTCTCTAGTTCATTTAAAGCTTTAGTTAGGGCAAAAATCTGTAATTTTAAATTGATTCTATGTCTTTGGGTGTTGGCTTTGGACTTTTTCTCTTCGAGTTTTTCAATTATATCTGAAATTATTTGACGATCAAACCTTCCTTTGTAGCTCCACCCTAAATCAAATCCCCTTCTTAAGCCTTTGTTATGAGCTTTTTCAAAATCATTATTTATGCCATCATCGAACATAATTAAAGAGTGTGTTTGCTTCCTATTCTTGCCATCTCTCCCATTGTCTCATTGTGGCGATCGATAAATAAAAGCATCGGCCTTAATACATTATTAGCAAGATGCAGGTCTTCCTTCTTTTGACTTGGAGCCAACCTCTTTATCTCATACAAAATAAGGTCTTTGAGGCCCGCTTCTGATTCTGATACAACACTCATTATTTTTTACCTTTGCCACCAATTTGTTATTATGTCGCACCCAAAGCATATTGCTATCATAATTGCAATATAAAAAAACGGATCCTCGAGCACTTCTTCCATTGTTATTAATATGCCTTAATTATAACATAGCGTTATTTATTTGTCAAGCATTGAATTGTATTTCACAAGGTTTTCCTCTTGGATTTCTTTGTATGCCTTACTAAAAGGCTCTGTTTCTAACATTTTTCTTAACCTCAGGCTAATATTCAAGTCTCTGCTTAAATAAGCCATAAGGCTCCTTTGATATTCCTCTCCGCTTACAAGGGAACCGTCTGTATATTCTGCCGAAATTCTTCCGCTAATTAAAGCTGAACATATTCCTTCTCCAGATAAAGGGTTGACTAGGGACGCCGCATCACCAACAAGGATTGCCCCCTCAGAAAAGAGCATTCTGTAATCTTTGGTCGCTAATGGAAGCATTCCGCCCATGCCTCGTTCTTTTATTTTTTTTGCTTTTTTAAATCTTTTCGATAGAATCTCGTGAGAATTAATTATCTCTTCCTGCATTCCCTTTAAGTTCCCCTTGAGCTCTTGAATCTTCAATTGAGGAATGCCCAGTCCGACATTTGATGTTGTGTCGGAAATTGGAAATATCCAAAAATAACCAGGCTCCAAACCTTTAATAAAATGTATTTCTATGTGATCTTTGCATCCTTCTACGTTCTCCCAATATTCTCTATAAGCAACGCAATTTTCATTCTCATCTTTAAATTTGCCTTTGTATTTTTTTGATGTAAGCCGCCAAAATAAATTAGCTTCCTCTTTGTTTTCAAGCGATTTTGCTATGGGGCAGTTGTATCCCCCAGCTCCAATTACTATTTTACTTAAAAATCTTTTTTTTGTTTTTTTATGAATACCATCAACGCCAATCATTCTTCCTTTGTTAAAAATTGGTCTAAGGCTTTTAAATTCAGTAAGAACTTCTCCCCCAGATTCCATCACCGCCTCTTTTGCATGATTTAAAAGTATGTCGTCGAAAACATACCTTTTAATACAAAGATGCGAACCTAATGGCGTAGGCATCTCGATTAACGTTTCCTTTCCGTCTATATCAAAAAAAGAAATTTTCCTATAGGTAAAACTTAGCGAGCGAATTGATCCTAGTATTCCCATTTCCTCTAATATCGGGAGAGACCTGCCGATCACTCCATCCCCGCAAGCCTTCGGTCTTGGAAACCTATTCTTATCTAAAAGGATTACCTTTTTTCCTTTTTTTGCCGAAAAAAAGGCTGCGGATGATCCTGCTGGACCAGCCCCGACAACTATAACGTCGCAAGATCTATGGTCCACTTTATTTACATTTGCAATCTTCGCAATTCCCTGCGGGGCAGGCGTTGCAACGACATATTTTGTCTCCATTGCATTTATGCGTTAATTGAATATGATTACATGAGGCAAATGCTAGTGCTATTAATATTAATATATATTTCATTATCTTTAATCTTTAAGTTCTATTTTTATTTTTTGGTGGAGGCAATCGGACTCGAACCGACAACCTTCTGCGTGCAAAGCAGACGCTCTTCCAATTGAGCTATGCCCCCTTAATTCTCTCTCTTAATTCTGTACTTGAGAAGCTATGGTCTCTTTTATTATAATAAATTTCTATACCTTTTGTTCTGCAAATGTTTTTACCAGTAAAGCCATCATCTTTATAGTCCGATCCAATAATTCGGACATCAATTGGAAAAGCTAAAAGAATTTCTCTTAATTCGCTCTCTAGACAATAAGGGATAATCTCATCGACATATTTTACCGCACTTAACTGAATATATCTTTCAATTAGATTCTGTATTGGCTTATTTTTTTGGGGCCGTTCTATCTGGGGGTTAACATGAAGTCCGCAAATTAAATAATCGCACACAGACTTCGCTTCCTTTAACATAGAAATGTGACCTGCATGAAGCAAGTCAAAGGTAGAAAAAGTTATTCCTATTTTTGGATTATCGCTTCTCATTTAAGATTATACCTTCTTCTTTGTTGATTAGGCCCTCGATAAATTTTTTCCCTTCTTCGAATTTTTCTGGATGGTTTTCTTTACACCACTTTAATACCCATTTTTTTGTATAAATTTCCAGTAGATCTTCCTTGTCTATGTTGACCGTATATCTTCCTATTGATTCGGCGTGAGGCTTTTTGAATAATTTATTCACCCAAATGCTTGTTTGATTCTGTTGCCATAATCCAATTGCAAAGCTCATTTGCTTTTTTTGAATTTAAGATAATCTCATCCTCAAAAGCCTTTCCTTTTCTTAATACGTGCCAGCAATGCCTCAACCTATCCTTCCATGATAATTTTTTATTTGACAGTCCATAGCTCCAATATGAAAAATAATAATAGTCATCTTCCGCATCGTAGTCTATGCCCATACCTTCTCCGTGACACTCGCATTTAATAAATTTTGTTTCAGTCATCATTGAGTCCCAGTGTTGAGAGTAAAGCTCTATAATTTTCCACAATCTGCACTACCTTTAATCCAAGGTCAAAATTTTCTGTTTTATCTAAAAAAAGCTCCCCTTGTCTGATTATTTCTCTCGCAGTTTCTATATAAGCTTTATTTAAAGCTCTCACTTTTTCGGGATAATATTCTGTGGGATGTTTTTGCAAATCTTTTTTGATTAAAGAGGCCCTGAAGATCCCTTCTTGCATCGCCTCATGATGTTCTTCCGCATTCATTTAAGTTGATCTTGGTCCATTTATCCGAATAAGGATTGTATTCTTCCAGTAAAGCCACTGGTTTGTCATCTCCTTCTTTTGCTCTTACCGCAAGCTCATAATTCAATGCCTCTTCTGCCGTAAATGCGTTAAAATATCGGAACTGAACAATGTCCGCTCCTTCTTCGGATCTTTTTATTCTAAATTCTTTTATTTTTTCTTTCATATCTTCTCTAGTATATATTTTAGTATGTTAAGGGCTTTTTTCAATTCGATACAGTGGTCATAATACTCTTTTGAAGCTTCTGCATGGGACGCATATTTATGCGCATAAAAGCAATCCCATTTTATTTGATCTTCAAATAATTTAAAAATTACTTCCTTTTGCTCTGCAAGATCAGTTAGAGCTTCAACTTGTTTTGAAGATATTTTTCTCAATATACCTCTCCACGTTCGAAATTGCCGTTTCCGCTGAATTTTTATATTTTTCCGTCCACCAAGATTGAACTCCAGACCTAGCTAATCTAATAACTTCCTTAAAAGATTCTTTGGTTAAATCTTCTGGCTTGTTTGATGAATTATTTTCCTTTACGTCTCCATATTTTGGATAATCATCCGAGGAGTCACTTAAGAAGATTTCATAATTATAATTATCCATTTTTAATATTGCCCTCGTTCTTGCATCGTCTTCTTAAGCCATTTAAGGAAACTGTGCATTTCATATCTTACTCGATTTTTATCTTTAATCTTAGCAAAATAGGCAACGCTTTGCTCCGCTTCATTCGCGCGTTTTGCTAACGCCCTCAGAAGCTCTGGCGGTCCTTTTAATAGATTTTTAACATTTGCTTGAATTTCTTCTTGTATTTCTCGATTTGTCATATTAAAATGGAGTTTTATCTAGGTTAATTGCATCAAACGCATCAAGCTCCTCTAGCGTCATTTGGTCTGGATTCTCCCATGGATGATCCGCCAAATCAACTGGATCCTTTTCGGGCTTCTTTAAAGAATTATCTTTCGTTTTTCTATACCAATTTCGCTGGGCCATTCTTATTACGAACCTCATAAAGGCAAAAGAATAGACCTTATTTAAGGTAATAACATTGCCTCCTATTTGGTTTCTGGTATCAATCGTAAACTCTTTGAGTTCATCGTCCCATTCAAATGAGGCATATTTTAGCTCTTTTGTTATTTTCATTTATGCGTAAATAGTAACATATCTCCGCCTCAATGTCAAGCTTTATTTCCGTGTTCGTCGATCTCTCCTTTTCGAATTTTTGTTGCAGAAATGCTTTTGAGTTCATCGCTCAATTCTATCATTTCTATATTATAGCCTACTCCTCGACCATAAAATACATCCATTATATTTGGTATCTCTATGACATTTAACTTGTTTCCAAATTCTATGCATGCCGCTTTAATGTTTGCTTTAACCTCATTGAAATCATAAGGATTGTCATCATCTTTTCCTCCGACATTTCTAAGCGCTATACAGCATTGCCCCGTGCGTTTAATGGCTTCTGCTACAAGAGCCTTATGTCCATCATGAAAAGGTTGATATCTACCTATTAAAAGAGCCGTAGGGGCTTGATCGTCCCAGTCTTCTGATTTCTTGATATATTCTAAAACTTTTTCGCACCACTCTTTGGGACTCCCCTCTTTGAGGATCATGTCAGGGTTTTTGGGAGCTTCGAATATTTTATTCGTATTCTCGAACCTGCCCTCCTTTATCCTGTCCACCCATATAACTATGTCTGCATTAAAAATTTTTCTTGTATCTGGCGTTGGGCAAATAAAGTCCGCAACTGCGTATTGACCGCTTTCAGTAACCCAGTCACATAAAAGCCCCATTCTTCTTGCTTGCTCTTCCCTGTCTTCCTTTGTAAAGCCAAGGTCTTTATTTATCTCATTTCTCACCATGTCGGCATTAAACCATACCGCATTCAAGCGAGGTACTAGCAGTTCTGCTAGAGTGGTTTTCCCTGAACCAGGTAACCCCATAATTAAAATCTTCCTCTTGATTTTCATTTTATTTTAAATAGGTTGATTATATTTAGGAATGCGGTCTCGATAAAACGGGGAAGACCCTCTCTCTAAAAACTTAATATATTCTTCTTGAGCGTTAATTAATTCTCTTTGCTTTTTTAATGTTGAGTCGTATTCAATTATTTGCTCTTTTAAAAGGTTTATGCCTTCTTTCTGATTCCATATGTAAGTTCCTATATAAAAGGCTACAAGTATTACCCCATAAATTGCAAGCCGATCCTTCATGCTTTTATTGTACACAAAAAGAAACCCCCTCGGAAGGGGGTTCCTTATAAGTTTCCTGTTTCAGGATTATTTTTTTAAGCCTAGCTTTACAAGAAGCTTGTACATGAATCCTGTGTATGCCTCAATAAGCATTCCACAGAACATGAACATGGCACAATCGATGTATTCCATCATAGCATATTTCCTCCAATTAGGGTTATTATTATAGTATATCTTCGCAATAATTTTTGTTACGCAAACTTGTTCCTCTACGCTATTATTTACACGAAAATGCTCTTCTGGGAGGTTTTTCGACTCACCTCTTTGTCTTTATTGATAGATTATGCCGACTGCCGATCCAGCAAAAAAAAGCAATACCAAAATTAAAAAAACAACTTAAATTATTAAAATAAGCATTAAAAAAAGCTAGTAAAACGTTCGTACACATAAGGATAATACATAATTTGCCTCTGCCTGTATACTTACTCAGCATTGCTCCGTTGCTCTTTATACTGACGAATTCGCTCTCTCATATACTGTTGAAAGAAAAAATGATAAGCTCCTTCGTCTTCGTTCTCTACCGCAGCCTTAATTTCGTGTCTATAAACTTCTAGCCAATCCCTTTTACTCTCATCAAATTCCGTATCTGCTGGCTGAGGGTCGTGGGTAGTAACACAACCACATAAAAGCAGCATTGGCAAAAATCTTATCACATTTATATGTACACTAAATCATTTTCTCTAACTCTCGCAAATATCTTGTGTTTTATAGTTTTTATAATACGAATGTTCGTACCTTTTATATTTCAACTTTTCCTTAAGAAAGGAATAGGGAATTATGGTAAGCTCTTCAATTCTCTTTGCTCGGCCATTCCATCCTCCACTTTTTCTTAATTTTAGCTTAAAATCTTCATAATCATTATATCCCACGCTTTCATTGAATTTTACGTATTTCTCGCAAACCTCGCGCAGTCCTTTTGTTGAAAAAACTAAAAACTCGCCTTTTCTGAAAAAGACCATATAGTCTGATTCTGTGGTAAAAGCTGTGCCGTCTCGCTTTCCTTGATTTTTTGATATTTCCAAAAGAGCATGAGAGTTGTTGTAATATTTGCTTCTCCGAAAAAACTTCCTTAACCCTTTTACTTGATAGCTGTGGGTTTCACCGTCTTTTTCGAGAAAAGTATCTATATGCTTTCTTCCGTCCTCATGTGGAGTAGCTTGCCTGGCGGCATATCCGTTACTCTCCATAATATCTGTAAAAATTTCTTCTGCCTGCAAACCGCGTCGATAGCAGTCTCCAGTTTTATCTTCTGGGTGCATTTTCATAATAGATAACAGTATAGCAAATTATTTGACAAAAGTCAAGCCATTTCTGCGAGCGGTTTGCTAAAATGTATTATTTCCACTTACAGTATCCTGGATCCTGTTCTCTCTTTCTTCGCATATATTCCCGCTTTTGCTTTCGCCTTCTCTCTAAATCTCTTTTGTCATATGCTTCTCTTGCGCGCTGTATCGCTTTCTCCCCCTTAGGTGTGCCTGCGTACCTTTTTTGTCTATCGTCCACTGCTCAATGATTTTTCTGAATTTTTTTTTCTTGATTTTTGGGTTTTCGAAAAATTCTATCATAATTAGACCTGTAGATGTCTTCGTCTACTGGTCGGCGGGAATCTCCCTTTCCGTTTTCACCCTTCATTCCAATCTTTTTTTTCTTGCACCAATCTCCAAACTCTTTAGTGCTGCCGTTGTCATCGCTCATATTATATGATATTATTTAATTCTAAAAAATCTATAAATTGGAGCCACCTGTCGGGATCGAACCGACGACATCTTCATTACAAGTGAAGTGCTCTACCAGCTGAGCTAAGGTGGCAAAATATTAACTCCACTCCTCTCCTTCTCCTCCTAGCATTTCATCTCCCATGTCGCAATTTCCTGAATCAATTAATTCTTTTATTTTTTCCTGCAACGCACCGATCATTACAAAAGTATTGATATCAAACTCTTGAAGATATCGATTTACTATATCGTCAAGCTCAAACCTAAAGGCATCAGTTTGTTCATCATAGTCTCTTGGACCACTAATATGAAAGTCGTCATCCATTCATATTATAGTACACGATTTAATGAATATTTAAATAACAATAGGGCGCGCCCTTTCGAGCACGCCCTATGTATCCCTATCTCGTCTATTTTACTTCTTGGCTTGTTCCTGTTTTTGCAGGAGTCCAATGACCAACAATAGGGTAATTAGCCCTGCTAGGCTGGCCCCTTCACCGACAAAGCCATTAACGATGCTTTGCAGGTTCGAGATGACATTCATGCCTGCTGCTTCGCCGAACACTACCTGTGCGAGCACAAGAAGTCCAACGATTGAGATTAGTACTGTGAATAGCCCACCGATGGCAGACCTAACTGTTTCTACTACTTGGTTCATATATTATGTTGAGTTTTAGGGTTAAAATCTTAGGCTTAGGCCAACTCCCCAAGCCGTCTCGTTTGAGCGATAATCTGTATCAGATAATGATACGTCTGCATAAACATTAAGACTCTCATTGAAGCTTCGAGAAATTGTAGTCGTTAGCGCTGTGTATGTTTGATTATCTACCGCTAGAGTATCTGTGGATCCCAGAACTCCTGCGAGTTCAAGCGTTGCCACGTTAATATCAAACTCATGACTCAATTGCCCTTCAAATGTTTGAAGGCTTTCTTCCGTATCCTGATAAATAAACACTGTAGGATCTAGAAGCGTATTTACTGATACCGCAAGGAATCCTTCGAGGGTAGAGTCAGAAAGCGCACTATTGTCAGTGTTGTAAACACCAACGTAAGTACTAAGCCTGTCTTCAAGAAAAGAATACCCAAGACCAACCGTTGCCTCATCGGTATTAGAACCTTCCGATGCTGTGCTTTGGTTTGTGAAAAAATCTCCAAAGACTTGAACTCCAGAAAGATTTGTAGAAAACCCTACCTGTGCTTGGATCGCTTCATCTGAGAAACTTGCTCCCCTTCGAAAGTAATCTGAGGAATATTTAGTTCCCACTTTACCTCCAAAAGCTGAAGGTTCTTCGGCGTTAATATTAAAAACTCCTGCACCCAAAATCAGGGCAACAAGAAGTGCTGTTAGTTTTGTTTTAGTTTTCATAATGAAATTAAAGTCGTAATTATACTATATCTCAAGAAGAATGTCAAGTGAATTATTCAATTCTGATTTCTTTCCAGTATACTTTTCCATCTTTTATTAAGTCCCTAATCTCTCTCTGTTTTTTTGTCAGTCGTGCCTTGCCGCTCTTTACTTCTATGATCGTTATCCCTTTTTCTTCAAATGCTATATAATCTATAGGTTTACCTAGGAAACTGCAATCCTCTGGGTTGAATTCGAATTGATTTAAAAATGGAGCTATCGTTTCTGATATATGTCCAATTCTAGTTTCACTGCTTTTCTTTTGTGAGAGGAGTTTTTTGTATTTCTGTTGAGAAGCTTTTCTTAAATGAGATTCTCGCAGAAAGAGAATTAGTATTACTGTTATAATAAAACTAAGTAATGAAATTTCTACCATACAATAAACACTTCCCTTTTTTCTAAAATCTCAAGGTCTGCTGGATGAAGAGTCCAATACTCATAGTAATCTTCTCCTCCGTTCCACGGTTTTGGCTCCCTGACTAGATAAGCTATCTTCTCTCTGTCTAGGGCGCCACTAATGGGTTCAACGTCGCCATTGGTATCGCAACAGCAGACCTCTAAATTAGGGTTTATTTCTTCAAGGTGAGAGATTAAATCTCTAACCTTCATCTTTAATCAAACCTCGTTTCTCGCAAAACGCTACTGAATATCCTACATTAAAGTGAAACCTTTCCGCAAATAATACAAGACCCATAATAAAATAGGGCGCCCAGTCTGTTGCTTCAAAGTTGCTCCAAAGTAGGAAGGCAATAATTATAGGTGGGCAAAATCTGTTTAAGCAATAATCAATTACTGCTTGCGTTCCCGCTTTTCCTTCATTCTTTTTCTTGCAGTTTTTCATCTTTAATTAACTTTTCCGTTTCTTTTATTGTTGATATTAATTCATCTGCGATTTCTGAAGACAGCATTTCTACAAAATCTTCGTCATCCAAAGAGGGATTTAGTTTCCCGTACCTTTCAATAATTGATCTAATTAATTCTTTCATATTTGATTTACCTGTATGTTTGCCATTTCTAATAAATTTATCCCCTTTTTATCTCTATATAATTCCCTGTATGCGACTCTTGAAATTCCCGATTGAATTATGAGTTTTGCACAGTCCACGCAGGGTGATATTGTTATATACATTGTTGAATTTATACTGGATTGTGTTGATTTTGCTAATTTTGTTATTGCATTACTTTCCGCATGCAAGACCTCGGGTTTAGTTATTAATTCATATGTTCCTTCTACTAGGTTGCCTTCATCGTCAACTACTATTGGCCTGTCGCTTGATTTGATTGTTTCGCAGTTATTTGTAAATCCACTAGGCATTCCATTGTATCCATCCGAAATAATCGCTCCATTTTTTACAATTAAACATCCAACCTTTTTTCTCTTTGCGTAAGACAATTCTGACCACCTTAGCGCCATGTCCATGTACGCCCGATCTAAATCTTCTTGAGATGCCATTAATTATATTTTCCAGTTAATTCCCAATAACTTTTGGTTAATTGTTGCTGTTTTAATCTATAATACCAATAAAACGGTAGCGCTAAAGCATTTCCAAACGCAAGTATTAAAACAATTGTTCCTCCCCATGTCCAAAAGCTGGAAAAAATTATATTTAAAGATTCTGCCATTTCACTCTTTGTCCCATATTTTTACTCCTTCTAGCTTTTTAACGTCCCTAAAGTTTATTTGAGTAGATTCCCTTCCTTTTTTATCTCTTAATACTTTATATCGTGCATACTTTGGCTCATGAACATAGGGGAGATCGTATCTTACTTTTCCAGAAGTATTTAAAAATTTCATTAAGGTTTTTGACGAAACTATTATGAATGATTTAGTTGTTTCAAATGCGATAAAATGAGCCTTTCCGTAAATCCAACCAACTCTCCCTGGATCAGAGCCTCTCGGCCTTCTGTTCCAAAATTCAACCCACGTCCAATTATCAGAATACTTCGAGGGCTTGAATTGCTTTCGTAAGAAAATCGTGAAGGTTACTTCTTTCCCCGTTGCGGAGATTCCTTTAAGTCTATGACTGATAAATTTTTTTCTATCTTCCTTGGTGACTTTAAGGATTTTATATTTTCTTAATTTTGCTAATTCATTAAATACATTGTCACCGTCTACCATACTTTATAAGGTTGCGTCGTGCGGACGATCTCTACCTTTGTCGCGTCTGAATCGTTCCACTTTTTCAATACTTTTCTAAGGGTGGTAGCTCTTTCTTTCGCTGCCCCCTCGCTGAAATAATTCTCTTGCTCTACGCGCCTACCGTTTCTCGTAACGACGTAGACTTCCTTTGTTTTTTTCTTACTCTTCATCACTTACAGCCTGAAGGCTTTCTTCAGCTTCTGCTTGAGACTCTTCTTGAGGCTCCCCTCCTTCAGTCTCGAGCTTACTGATCAGATTCTCTAGCTCTTCGTCTCCCATTTCCTCAACATGGGTTTTTGCCTGCTGAAGTACGTTTCCTTGAACAAGTTGTAAAACGTCCGAGAGGGTAATTTGCCCAAGAATCGAGTTTGCGATTGCTACTGTTGCTTTTTCTTTATTTTCTTCTTTCATAATTTAGTGATGTATAATAGTATGTCTTAACTCTTTAAAATCAAGACGTTAGTTGAAAAATTGTACGGAGATTTAAAGTTGTTCTTGTTTTTCTTTTTTGCGAAAAGACTTTACTTCAGATATTTCAGTAATCTCTGGATGAGGGTATCCTACTAGCGACCCCTCTCTCCAGGTCTCTTCCAGCATTTCTTTTGCTGTGTCTTGATTAACTGCATGGTAATACCTAGAGTGTTCAACTTTTTTGTCGCCGTCATGTATTTCGTATTGAATTTTGTACATGCACATAATGTTTCGTACACTTATATTTAGAATTTGTCTATGTGGTGAGCGAAAAGAATTAAACCTTTTTTAATCTTTTTTTTATGTTTAACTTCTTTCTTTTTGTTAAAATAACTTTTATCGTTTTGAAGCGAAGAAAAAGAGAACTGAATGCACTCCATTATGTGTCTCCAGTCTTCTTCTGAAATTTCAGATGGTTTTTCCCTTTTATGTCTTGCATATTTCTCTAAAAGAGGGGTTACAAAATCCCCTATTGTTCTTTGGATATTGTTTACATCATCAAGATCATTCTTGATTTTATCTTTCTTAGAAAAGAATGATTTTATTTTTTTAAACATAAATGGTGGAGGCGGCGGGAGTTGAACCCGCGTCTTGTTCGTTTTCTAATATAGCTTCTACGAGTTTAGTTAATTTCCTTTTAAGTTGTTGATATTAACATCTAACTTCTTGTTACAATTATTTACAGTTTATGAACAAGTAAACCTTTTCTGTTTTGCAGATGGTGGCCTCTATCTTATCCTATCTGCGTCAGAAGAGAAGAGGAGACAACTTTAAGCTGCCATTGCGAGATCTTCCTCGAAAGAAAGAATCTCAGTGCTATCATAACTTTCGCCATTTTTAGCTTTTGCGTCTTGATTACGGAGCCAGACACATCTCCGACTTGCGACTATATTATAGAACGCCAATCGATTCCGTGACGCCCCCATTTCAAAGAACATAATTGTTTACACTAGAGATGCTGGAATTTCCTCATCAGAAGCCTCCGTCGTCTCTGTAGAAGCTTCGGTTGATGCTGAGGTTTCAGTAGATTCTGCCGAATCCAAATCAACGGAACGATAGATTACATAATCTGGCGCGCGCTCATTTTCAGTCTTCCCTTTGTTCGAGAACACAACAACCTTAACCTTACTGGTTACTCCAGGCATGTCTTCTAGTGTTACATGGCCAGAGAGGAACTTTTGATTGCGACCCTCTTTAATCCAAAGGGCTCCAAGCTCTCTGCTCTTCCATTCGTTTTGTTTTTCTGTATTTGTTTCTGACATTTTAATAATCTTGGGTTTAATTTTTAATGATGATATATAGTAGCATAACTTGAGGATAAAGTCAAGAGAAATGTGTAAAATATTTTATGCCTATAATTGTTGATGCGAGATTAACTGAGCCTCCAAGTTGGGTTCACTCTTTTAGGGACACTTCTATGTATGTAAGCATTTTTATTAAAAAAGAAGTACTCGTTGAATGCGAACGCTCATCTAAAGATATTTATTATCAATGGCTTAAGAGATATGGCGCGCTTGATTTTGTAGAAGAAATAGTTTCGCTGGACGAAGAGGTTGTTGGCTTTAGGATCGGCCTCGCGCGCGCGAATCTAATTATAGATAAGCTTGTTCCTGAAAATTTAAATATGGTACTCTCTCGCTTGAACGATCTCAGAGCCTAGCGTATATCGTCCACTGTCCTGCACTTTTTCTCGAAAATTTTTTTTCATTTCTAGGGAATGGTAATTTTAAACATCCTCTATTGCGCCAAAAAATATTTTTCTTTCATTGTCTCCAGAGATATACCCTTTTGTTATTGGGATGTTTGGGGGAAACATGCTGGCTATTGCTTTTACAATTTCATTTTCTATCGGCCACGGGTCATGCTGAGATAGTTGCCAATAAATGTCCTGTAGAAAACTAAAAAGAGAATCTTTTTGCAGCTTATAGTTTGGGTAAACCGACGCAAAGAGCTTCCCCTCTCTTATGGAATATTCTATTCCGTGTTGAGTGTCAGGAAGATTTAAGTCATACCTCCAAGCTAAAAGCTTTATGAGTATTTTATTAAATAAATAATTATATTTTCTTTGTTCAAGAGGGCCTTTCTTAAAATTTATTACTTTAACCTCTCCTTTTTTTTGTTTAATATAGAATGCCTTAGTTGGCTTTGAGTAAAAGGGGACCTTTATTGCAAAATTAATTCCTCCAAGCCCGCCTTTTGAGGTTAAAAGCGATTTGCTTGCATTATGAATGCTGGAGTTGAGCACGTCTCTCCCATGTATAAAATCCTTAAAAAACCACCGAGTAAAAAAGGAAATATTTCTGAGGTCTTTATCAAAAATCTTATGATAAACCTTAAGGGAAGTTACTTCACTTTTATTATAGTCAACTCCCCAGCCCGTCAGACATGTTGAGGATTCTTTAAGTCTATCTCTTGAGCCTAAAAAATATTGAAGCTCTTCATTTTGAAAGAGCGTGAGTAAATTACTTTTTACTGAATATTTCTTTGTATTTTTCAATGAAAATATCTGATGGAAGTAGTGAGTCTTTTTGTTTATCTAGGGCAAGATATATTTTGAGCCACCCAAACATGCGAGAGATGATGGGAAAATAAACAACATTGTCCCTGTTGAATCCTAAATCCAAGAGTGCCGCTGATGTTGCGCCCCCTACGTTAAGATAAGGTTTTAATTCTAAACTTAATTGCTCGACAAACAAAAGTCTTGGGCAATCAAATTTTAGTTCCTTGGCAAGTGAAATAATTTTTAAAACTCTTTCGTCCTCTCCCTTTATTGAAGGGTGTCCAAAGCCTGGAATTTTCTTGCCTTTTATTCGAGAAGTCTCTGCAACAAGCTTGGGGTCTTTCTTCCAATTGTCCTCGATAAAGTCTGAAATACGGGAAAACAACAAGTGCTTATCTGTCACGCAGTTTAATGCAGAGGATGCGGACTGCGCAAATGTGGCGCCGCAATTCGCTGTCATCGCTAAAACACAAGAGCTTGGAGGCTCTACATCGTTCGCTTCAAATCGAACAAAAAGTTTGCATAGCTCATTTAAAAAATGATCTATATTTTTGTTTGAATCATTTCCTGTAAGATCTTTATAAACTTCAGAAAAAAAACTATTACAACTTAACGACATATTGTGTTGACTTTCTATCTATGGTTGCATTAAACTCTTTTACTGCTGCATCTGAATGGGCATGGCTCGCAACATTATCTCCAACCCACTCTCCTATCGCTCGTTCGTACCCCATTCTTTTGACCCATTTAAATAAATACTGCTTCATGCTCATGGCTATTCCTTTTCGCCTGTATCCCTCTTTTATAAATGTCATGATTCCATGTATGGTCTTGTATTTTAAGTCGTAATGCTCGTTCAACTCTGTGCTTAAACAGTTAAGCCCTACTGCTTCCCCGTCTTTTATGGCAAGAAGAACAGGGTCCCCTCTCATTATTAGTGGGAGGATTACGTGTGTATAGTATTGATCTACATTGTGTTGGGTATTTAAATAAGATACTGATGCAAAATCTGTCTCAAAAAATAGGCCGAGCATTTCTTTGATGTCATCCTCATGATTGGCATTTGCGTAGACAATATCAACAGAGCTCATATTTTGTCCCTTTTAGATCCTCTATTTTCATTCCTCCTGCATAGCTAATTGCAGACTGAAGGTCTTGTCCTATTTCAAGAAGTTTTGTTTTATAGCTCATTCCACTTGAAGAAAGATTCTTAAGGGTTCCTTCTATGTGGTTGTTGTGGCCTTTATTTTGCTCACTCGCTGATCCAAAATAGGCTTTATATACTTGCCCCTCCATTTTAATTGTTTCTGCTGGACTGTCTGAGCATTTCGCGAACAATCCTCCTGCCATTACCATTTTTGCTCCAGCAACCAATGCCTTTGCTATATCCCCATTACAAGCAACTCCTCCGTCAGCAATGATTGGTATTTTTTTATAATCTCCCGAGCTATCAAACCAATCTGGACCGCTTTGTACTGTAGAGGCGCAGTTCATAGTGCAAGAAAACATTGGCATAGTAAATCCAGTTTTATCTTTTGTCGTGCATGGAGAGCCCTGACCTATTCCAACCTTAACGCAGTCCGCTCCCCATGAATTTAGATTGCTTACCGCTGCTCTCGTTGCAACATTCCCTGCGATCAGGTATGTATTTGGATAGCATCTCCTTACCTTTTCAATCGCCTTCTTCATGTTGGAAGAGTGTCCATGCGCAATATCGATGGTAATATAATCTATTCTTAGTTTTAGTGAGCTTGCTTTGATTAAAAAATTAAGATCTTCATCTTTCACTCCCACACTAATGGAGATTGTCTGCCAATCTTCATCATTTGCTCGTTGCACAAACTTAAGTATATCTATATCAAATCTATGCATGATATAAAAATAACGAGCCTCGCTCATCCATTGAGCAATGTCCTCGCTAATCACTGCCTTCATGTTTGCTGGAACTACGGGTAGGCGAAATTGTTGAGGCCCGAATGTGACAAATGTTGACACATCTGACCTTGACTCGCAAATCCCATAAGCTGGGGTAAGGCAAATGTCAGAATACTTTAATGTTTTCATTGATTGTCATCAGTATAACCGCAACCATGTTTAATTGCCCATACAATCGATATTAATAATCCAAATACAATCCAATCTCCTGGAAAAAATTCCATGTAACTTTTGTCTGGCGCTGCTAATATTTCTATCATCTGAACTCCTTTCTTAGTAGTCTCCATCTGTCCGAGTCAATCTGCTTGTCTCCATTGTCTATGGCATAAAGCATTTCCACTATCTCGTCCAGGTTATTGTATATATATTTATGTGGAAACATGCCCAACATCCAAAGGGGGGTTTTTGATTTCCCTCCTTCCATGCTAACAAAAATTGGCTTCTTCATTCTTACTGCTGTCACGATCTCTTCTGCGGAACCCCAAGAAGCAACATCTGGAACTAGATGAGCTACAATAAAATCTGAGCGGTCAACAAGATTCAAATCATAAGATCGAACCGTCTTCATTCTTTCTGTCACCCTGTCATATTGTTTTGTTCTCATCCAGACCTCCATCTCCTCACGAGTGCCCTCGTCTTCTTCAACATCTTTCATGAAAGGTTTATTATACGGATCAAAGCATGTCACCCCTAGAGGATTAAGCTTTTCCGTAACTTCTGCTCTCCAGTCTCGACCACTAACATATTGCATGTGGCCAACTAAGTAGGTTTTTGTATTCTCCAACAAATTTTTCATTCCCCTATAATACATTACGGGGAGAAGAAAGTCAAGTCTAAATTACTTATTTTTTAGATCTTCAACCTCGATCTTGAGGTCCTCTATTGTTTGCTGTTGTTCTTTCACTGCTTCGACTAATAGAGGTATTAGTCTGTCGTAACAAATTGATTTGTCTCCATTTTCATCTGTAATTACTACATCTGGAACTGAATTTTCTACTTGTTGAGCTATTAGTCCCAACTGAACCCCTTCTGGTGCATTATAGGGATAGGAGTCTGCATCCCACTTAAAGGTTACCCCTTCTATTGAAGTAACCTTATCTAATGCGCTATCTATTATATTAATATTTTTCTTATATCTCTCGTCCGACATATTGACAAAACCGATTCCGTGTACTGGTCCATTCACTTGAAGTTTATAAACGGGGCGAGCAACCCCTATACCTACGTTGCCGTTTGCCTGAATCGATAAAATGTTTTCTGCAACTTCTGGCGGGGTTCTTGCTCCCCAATTTGTGCCCCTAGAGGATATGTATAATCTATTTTTGTCCTGATCCCCAATATAGTCTGCTCCAATAGTAAATCGATTGTCTGCTGTTTCAATTATATTGATTGCGTCAACATGAAGGGCGGAGCCCAACTTAACGTTTAGGGGATACCCCATGTCCACCCCTTCCACAAAGCTTTTCTGGCCAGTTATAGACTGGTCTCCGAAAGTCATTACGTGTTGACTTGTATAGTATCCAGAGGCAGCCTGCAGTTCAATAACGTCATTACTTAAGGTCGCATCGTAAGCGGCACGAGTTGCCGCTTCACTTACGATTGACTGATTGAGGCCTTGTCCCGTTGCGAATAGGCTGACCTTGTCTGCCTTAGTATTCATTAGGGTTGCATCGTTGGCAGCGCGAGTTGCCGCTTCACTTACGATTGACTGATTGAGGCCTTGTCCCGTTGCGAATAGGCTGACCTTGTCTGCCTTAGTATTCATTAGGGTTGCATCGTTGGCAGCGCGAGTTGCCGCTTCATTTACGATAGATCCGTACAGTTCTTGACCCGTTGCAAATAGGCTAACTGCAGTAACAGTAGACATTAACTGACCCGTAGCAAACAAACTAACCTTGGTATCCTCAAGGTCTGAAGAGACATCTCCAAAGAGATCCATGATTGTCGCATCTTGACTAGCTCGGGTCGCAGCTTCACTAAGGAAAATGTTATAGATTGTCTCTCCTGTCGTAGCTAGGTTATTGGCCATTAATTGACCCGTAGTAAATAAACTAACCTTGGTATCCTCAAGGTCCGAAGAGACGTCTCCAAAGAGATCCATGATTGTCGCATCTTGACTGGCGCGAGTCGCAGCTTCACTAAGGAAAATGTTATAGATTGTCTCTCCTGTTGTAGCTAAATTGGTATTTGTATTCCCAATGGATACCATACATTCTTCCGCTTGCATGGAGCATTTTTGCCCCGTATCTATTAACCAAGACGTAATCGTGGCAAGTTGCATGCTGGTTTGATTTACTCTAGTATTGAGCGTTTGCCCCGTTGCGAACAGGCTGACCTTGTCTGCCTTAGTGCTCGTCAGGAGTTGGCCTGTTGCGAAAAGGCTTGCTTGTATGGTATTGTTCCAAATTATATCCTCGGACGCCCTCGTCACCATCTCATTTCTGATGCTGTTCGCTAGTGTTACCCCTGTCGCAAATAAACTAACCTTATCCGCTTTGGTATTCATGAGGGTCGTGTCGTTGGCGGCGCGAGTTGCCGCTTCACTTACGATTGACTGATTGAGAAGTTGTCCCGTTGCGAATAGGCTGACCTTGTCTGCCTTAACGTCGTTGAGGTGATTGTCGCTCCCTCGCCAATCAGCACCCTCTTGCTCTATAAGGTTATTTAATAGTTGCCCCGTTGCAAATAGGCTGACCTTAATTGTGTCATCATTAGTATCTACATAATGCTTTGTTGCAAAATCCCCACTTGTTGTAGGGTCTATTCCGCCAGCCTTGAATGAAAAGAGGATATCTCCTTCCGAGCTCATGGACATAGGCCACTCGGCTTGGGCCGCCTCGGGTAGACAATCATTTGGATTTGTTCTTGGTCCGCGATGATTTAAGTGATCAAATCCACTAACAAATTCCCACGGCTTATGGTCGTCGTGGAGATTAAAATGAAAGCCATTCGTGTAGGCTATAGCCGTATTTCCTGCTTCTCCCGCTTTTTTTTGGACTAATTTAACCGCTGTAATATTTCCTACTATAATTCCTTTGTTTATAACCTCTGAAGTTACTATAAAAGAATCGTAATGAGGCCCTGCGCCATTCGGCGGGCCATGTGGCCCGCTTAAGATCGCATTCATAAAGTTTGCTCCTGCTTTTGCAGCCTCTGCTTCATCGCCGCTTTCGCTTGATCCATTATGAAACTTTACAACATAGGGGTCCGTTGACACAAGGGACCCTCCATCGCTAATCGCCATATATGTAACTGATATATTATTGCATGCAGAAATAATGGTTACTGTTGACTCGTTGATGGGAGCGCTCTGAAATCCAAATATTGCTTCTGCTGGATCGTAGGTACTCGCGTCTTTTGATAAAAATATTTTTTTGTTTGCCATATTATGCTCCCCAATCCATTAATAATGCTCTGCGCCAGCCGTTCGTGGTTTTAATATAAAGAAAGTTATCGTCCCATCTCATCTCTCCAATTTCTCCTTCTGCCGCATTCGATTCTACAGGTGGAAGGGTAGGGTTTTTAATGATCAAGCTTCCCTCTGCCGAAATGATTTGATTCGATTCCCAACTTAATGTATCTTTCTCCCAAAGCCAAGTCTTATCTCCTTCGGATGACTTTACTATGAGGCCTGCTCCATCAGCCGTCGCATCGTTAGTTTCCGCTGTAGCTGCAGTTCCGTCAGCGCCAGTTGTTGAAACTGCAAGTTCTATGGTTTTATCCTCAATGGACAAAGTTCCTACATCAAAAGTTACAGTTTCTCCTGAAACAAATAAATCTCCTTTAATAAAAACATCTTCTCCTATTGTAACAACAGGGGAAGATATGTTATAATTCGTCGTTGCGGTATTATTAATGATGCTGCTCGAAGTATTTAGGTCTTCTGAACTATTTACCGTAACGCTGTTAAATTCCGATATCGAAAATTTATCAGCACCAGAAATATTAACCTCTTTTCCAGTGATAGAAAGCTCGCTCGCCGAAGCTTCTATGATTGTTCCTGATATTAAGGGTGATTTTATTGCAGTCTCCGCAGTTAGCGTATCTACCTCATGGCGAGAAGCAAGTAGTTGTCCTGTATTAAATAAACTGATCGCAGCGGCGTTGTTTGCCGCAACCCGAGCTTGTGTTTCAGATAGTATCTTCTGGTTTAAGCTTTGGCCTGTGGCAAATAGGCTTACCTCAAAGGCGCTATTCGAAACTGCCTTATTATAAAGTAGTTGTCCAGTATTGAATAAATTAGTTTTAATTGAATCTGCGTCATGATCTAAATCTAGGGCTGTAAGGGCGTTGGTTAAGAGCTGGCCCGTTGAAAACAAATCGTTTGCCAAATCCGAAAGCGGTCCCGTTGAGCCATCTGTATGCCCTCCCTCAAAGGTTACAGTTCCCTTGAAGGTCTTGTTTCCCATGATGTTAAGCTGATCTCCTGTGGTAAAAACAGTATGATCTGTAATCGTTTTCTTTAGATCTCTATATTCAATATGTTCGCATCCAACTTTTTTATTCGCAACAAGAAACATTCCACTTCCTTGTACGTCATTAGAGGGGTCTAAGGATAAAATCTTATTAAGGTCTGAAATTCTGCTATTTGCCATGACTAAAAAGGGCACTACACCTTTTATATAATACACCAATAAAAAAAAGACTATATAAAAAACTTTAAAAGTGTAAAGAAGATACATGGGACAAGGCAAGAGAGCAAGATTAACGTATGAAAGAATGGCTGCGCTTGTTAGTGACGCGCCAGCCTCTAATGCTAACGCTGGAAGCTTGACTCCCATTAAAAGAATTCAATCCATAGACTATGGATTTGACGTAAATAAAAAGACGATCAAGCAAATGAATTCGTACGAATTTGTGAAGTCTGCTCCCGACTCGAACGGCATAAAAAGGTTGCCCTCTGTCACTCAACCTACTGTAGATTTAAATATAAAATATTTTTTTTCAAGCGGAGAAAACGAAGAGGCTATAGGATTCTCTCCAGTTGGTCAGATGCTTCAAGCTGATTATAATGCAAAAAAAACTCCTGGATATAAAGACGATATTAATATTATTATACTTGGTTCGAAGGCATCTTCTCGAGAGGATATTATTGAAAGCGGGGTAAACTTATCTGGATTTGATGTCCTGGGCTTTGGTAATGCTTACTTGACGCAATACTCCTATAACGCTGCGGTTGGTCAATTTCCAGAATGTCAGCTTTCTTACAAATGTAGTAATGCAAGCTTTGATATATACGATGGGCATTCTGCAATCCAATTTCCTAGCGTTAACCCTCAAAACACAAACGAGATGAAGAGCTCTTTCTTTTCTCCAAACCCCGTCTCGGGGATAAAGTTTAAAGATGCAGGGTTTAAAGAGCTTAATGAGGTTAGTGTCATAAAGCCTGGGGAAATCAAGGTGGACGTTATTAAAAACGATCCTCAAGGCTTTAGTACTCTGGTTCTTGACAGTGATGATGTTGCAATTCAGAGTGCAAATATCACTCTTGATTTCGCCCGCTCCGACGTTCAAGGACTTGGTAATAGCTATGTCTTTGATAGAAAAATAAAATATCCTGTTGTTGGGAGCCTTTCTTTGGAATATATATTAAGGGAGTTTAATACTGACACAAAACTTGAGAATGTTTTTAGTCATGATTCTGATTATACAGTTAAGCTCACTCATTTAGCTAGAGACCCCTCTACTACAGGAAATATGTATGCGTCTTCTGCTGTATGGGAATCATTTGACATTGCATCTATGCAAATTGATCATGCTAAATTAAAGTCTGAGAATTTTTCTGCCAGTATAGGAGATTCCGCAACAGTGAGTACGAACTTTGTTTTTGAGGTTACTCCTGTGACTGGAATGTCGTTTGTTTATAAAGATAAAGTTCCTCCTGTATTTCTTTATGACGAAATAAAATTAGAGGCCGAAGTTCCTGACTGGGGTCGTTGGCCAAATAGTTGGGTTTACGATACTAGCTTGTTTGGTACTTATAAATTAATAGATAGCTCTTATTACGAACTTCAAAATCCACCGCCCAATAAGAAGGAGATCTGGAACGCGGAACCGCCTATTGGCGGAGACTACTGGTGGACAGACACCACTACAAGTAATTCAATTAACCCGCAACCCGAAGACTTGCCATGGGAGGCTAACGCTCCATATGCTCCAGGCGATATAGTTCAGTATAATGGTCATCGATTTGAAGCTCGCAGAAACATGGGGCAACCTTGGTATGATGGAGATCCTCACCCTGATCACAAAATTGCCGCGCGAATATATTATAGAGGCGAAGGTATCGGATGGCGACTCGAAGGTAGGCCTAATTCAATTGCCAATGCCAATTGGAGCGCATTTGTTGAAAATTCTTCAGCATTAACTCCTTGTCAGCCTGGCGATCAATGGTGGCCTGATTATTGTACTAATGATTTCTTTCATTTTGCTCAAAATAATTCCCCTTACATTTCGCAGGATAGCTCATGGACTAGCCCTTATAATGGTTCACAAGTCCACCTTAAGGTTATTGAAATAAATCTAATAGATTAAATAAAAAACCCGCCCTAATTAAAGAGCGGGTTTTTATTGCCTTGTCTTCTTAAACTTTAGGTTATTTCTGGCAAAGCAAATCCATCTTCAATGGTAAGAGCGTTACGAGATCCTACGATTTGAATCCCGCGTTGCTTATCTTCTGGCCCACCAACTTGAGCGGTCCAAGTTAGATCAACCGTTTTATTGTCTCCAATAGAGGAGCTAAATGATTCTGATTCTAGCTGCGCCCCTTTTACAATATACTTCATTGCGATATCGCCTATTCCATAGGGGTGAGGCTCTCGCAAGGTGAACTCTAGGTCGTGATTTTCGTATTCGAAAAGTAGATCGGCAACATTTCCGTCCTTAAGGTCCGCAAGGATCGCGGAACAACTAACTGTAATTGTTACAGGAAAGTCAATAACCCGAGTATATCCATAAGGAGTTCCAAGTCTTTGTAGAGGTGTCCGACCTACAGGGAGATCGATGGAGAAATTTTGAATATGACAGGAGCCTGCGTTGTAATCCGCAATTGGATCTGCGGAAGGAAGCCTTTCCATTAGGGAGGCTCGCCCATTCGTTCCAAGCTTCAGAGTGATGTCTCCTGGTCGTAGGCATGACCAACCTTCTTTCTCAAGACCAATCTGAGAGTCGTTGAGTACAGATGGTGTTGGATCGCTACCAGAACCGCCAACCGCAGTCCAGTAGTCAGAATTTCCATAAGGTTCTGCAGAGCTCTCCGCCAAACCTACTACTCCGTTTTTGTTTGCGGAATAAACCAAAGAATTAGCTGAGTCGGTCAAGATGTATTTGCCTGCGTAATCCGCATGCTTTCCTGCTTCATATAGAGAATGATCACTGGCTGCCAGCCAAACTGCATAGTCTCGACTGTCTGTTGTCGAAGAAATTACAGTTGAAAGGTCGCCTCCATTTGCATCAGACTGTCCCGCGCCAACTGTTATAGCTGGCAAGTCTCCTCTGCCTCCAACTAAAGTAACGACATTGTCCGACGCAGTTGCCGAAACACCTGCAGGCAATGCCCCTTCTCCATTAATTGCGGCGGCAATTTCCGAAGCGGCAGTATTGTCATCTGCAGGATTTGTAGAGGCCGAAGCGTTATTTACTGGAGCGCCAACCATTACTTCTACAACATCCGCACCGTTTTCAACGTTACTAATTGTAATGGTAAGCGATTCTTTTGGCCCCAATTCCCATGCATCACTACTCGCATAATACTTATAAGTGCCGTTAACTGCAGATGTTCCTGCCGAAGAGACAATAGTATCTTGAGAAGTAAGTGGGGGAGCGCTATCATTCAATACTCCACTAATCGCGGGAGGAATCGTAAATTCAACTCCAGTAATCGGTGTTCCATAATTTGTATTAACCGATGGAACTGGCAAATCCTTTGAGCCATTATAAGAGCGAAGGTTTAAACCCTCAACAGTTACATTAGCCGTGGGCATACCTCCAACAGAGGCTTCGCAACCATAACTTGAAACATATCCATTACCAAGAGCAATAACAGAATGCGCTGTTTCGTTGTCATTATTACCTACTGCATCTGATCCTTGAGGGGTTGTTAAGATAAAATAATTTCTGCCATCAGGGTTCCCTTCTTCTAGAAACCTTGTGTTGAGTGCGCTTTTCGCGGTCCCCGCCTTATCTTTGGCTTCCGATTCAACATTAAAGCCAAGTAGTGTTTCATTGACCCCATTTGTTAGGTAATAAGAAAAATCCAAGGAAACTGTAGGAGGGTCAATTGCTACTGCATCAATGCGAGCTAGCTGACCAAATTGATTAACGTCTTGACGGTTTACGGTAAAGCTGTAATTTGCGTTCTGTACCCTTCGAAGCTGAGAGATTCCCGTATGAAACTCCAGGTCTGTCAGCTCTGTGCCTCCACCTAGCGTGCCCGCAACGCTACTGTTTGAGTCTTCCTTGTAGCCAAAAACTCCTAAATCGTTTTTTGTTTTAGGTTCTTGAAAGATTCCTGTACGCTTACTTTGTGGACAGCCTGGGGCCCCCACACTAAAATGATACCCCGTCGCGTCGTTTTGCCCGACGTACAAAGCTTCGCTTTGATAAATTACTCTTGCTCTTGCAGTTGCCATAATATTTTCCTTAAAAGATTGGGATTTTTAAATAATTACAACAGTTTAAACAAAAAGAGAACTATAATCTGGGGAATCTGTAGCTTGAAATTGAGAAGTCTATAAAGCCTACAAACAAAGTGGGATCTATTCTCTTGCTTACTCTGTCGCTAAGTTTAGAAACTGTAGAAGATCCAATGTAGCATAAGTCTCTGTGATTGCTTTCGATTACTCTATCCCTGATAAGTGAATTGTAGAAAAAATCTACAGAGTCTCCATACTCCGTTAAAGGGTGATCTTCAAACTTTATTTTTCCAAAAACTTCTTGGCTCGCATCTACAAAAATAGATAAAACTCCATCCAGTTGATACATGTTCTCTGCCATGACCACACAACGCACATCCATTATCGTCTCATCTTCACCACCTAAACAAAAAGGTTGGTTTCTTGCGAATTGATTGCTTACGAAAACCGCTGGCAGCACTTGAGAGTAGGGATTGATAGGAAATTCTTCCTGTTTGAATCTACTATTGGTTTCAAATTTGCTTTCAGTAATTAACTCTTCTTCTGTTTGATTTGTTACATATACATTAAAGTCTTTCACTGAGTAGGTTGCAGTTAAATTCTCCGAAGCAGTAAAGGAATCCGAGGGCAATAACACCCTTCCGTTTTCATAATCTATTATAAGGCCATCATTTCTAGTAATGTCTCCTGTCGAAGAGGTTACTTTATCTGGCACCTTGGAGTCTGTTACGCTTTTGTCAAATATCCACTGCTTATATGGACTAGAATAAGTATGAAACCCTGGCATCCTGTCATCTTCTAGATAATAAAGATCACTCGTTACATTCTTAAATGCCGTTCCCTTTTCTAATAAATAGTGATCCAGCCATAAAACAAAGCTTGTTGTTACTTCGTGTTGGAACTGAGGTTTCATTTTAGTTGGTAATTATTGTTCGGTTTCCGTCGGATAGTTTTATCAAAGATTCTGCAAACTCATCCAATATTCCGCCGTTAGTTAAATATGTTACACCTGTAAATGCTCCGCCTTTTACTGTGTGTTTTGATTGGATTCCACCTCCCGAGCGACTAAGTGGAGATTTTGTATCTAAATACCTACCCAAACCAGACATCCCTCTCTCCACTCCTTCCAGCCAGCTTCTTCCGCTTGCCCAAGGCATTGGGGTAACTGCACTTAGCTCTTTCATGGTAGGTATATCTACTATGTATATTTTATCCCCAGTTTTTTCCCGCTCAAATTTTGGTCGTATGTTTATTTTTTCTAAAATCGATCTTAGTGGAGAAATTGGATCTGATCCCGCCGAAAAACCTATAAACCCAAAAAGGTTTCCGCTATGCATTGTCCCTGAGATATTTGGGGCGTTTGACCCACCGCGTATCTCTCTTGTCACTGGATGTAAATCAAATTTAGCAAGCATAGCTTTTTTTTCTCTCAAGAAATGGACTGTTGCAGACTTGGTGAGCTCTCTATTAACTTTTCTATCCTTGAGTACTTGGGATTGTAATTCTTTTTTTAATTTGTTTGATCGACGCATTATTCTACGGGTTTAAGAAATAATGTATAAAAATCTACATCAAACAGGCCATGCGCTCGGGCATCGGAGTCTATGAAAAACATTCTTCCGTCAAATTCTATTCGCTTCGCTTCTTTTATGTAATTGTAGTCTGCTTTTTCTAATTTTATTCTAACTCTGTCATTCGCACTAATTCTCTCTACTTTTGTTTGCGCATTTGCCTCTCCGAAATACTCCATCTCTCTATTGTAATCGTAAAACACTCTTGCTTTGAATATTTTTTTCTGAGGAACGTTTTGCACGCTCGTTGTTGGGCCAGAGTTGTTATATATATAATTGTAATTGGGATCTGTGTTGATAATAACTTTCTGCGCCTCCTTGTAAACTACAATATCTCTTGCAAAGGTGTCGTGAAGATGCTTGAATTGAGCAGCTAAATGTAGTTTTTCATCGTCTGAAAGAAAGCTTGTCATAGATTTTTTTACACTTAATTATTTTCTTTTAGTGTATAATTTCTCGGGATAAGGTTTTATGGACGCAGAAGGCATTTTTAAAAAGCATTGCCATCGGAATACGGTAGCTCTATTTAAAGGGTTCCTTATGATGTTGGAAGACCTCCAAAAGGAGCATCAAATTAACTTCGACAAACTAAGGGATAGTTTGCCTGATGAATATGATGCCCTTCTTGAGCAAGCGGATTACTTCTGCGACGATAAGCTTCAGCACTTACGAAAGCGTACGCTTGACATTGGTAATGAAGCAATTAGGAATATAGAAGGTGAATTTGAAAACTTCACTATAAATTTTACATTTACTCATTAAAATAAGGTACAAGGCATGGCAACAAAAACAAAAACAAAAACAAAAAAAGAAGAAGACCAGTCCAGTCTGGACAAAATAATCTATAGTTTTACTGTGGAGAAAAAAGAAACGGTCAAGGAAACTGAAGAGCAAACTCAAGAAGGAAAGGACGGAAAAAAAGAAACCGTTAGTATCACTAAAGAAGTTGAGAAATTAATTCCTTACCAATGTATTATTCGATCTCCCAGTCGCAGAGAAATGGAGGAAGCTGAACTGGAATACAGTATAGAAATGAGTAAATGTATTAAGCGCGGCATCCTTACTAAGGCGATGCTCGCAAAGAAATACTCCGACACTGGAGGGCTGTTAGCAGAAGATGATGCAAAGTTTCTTGCTAATAAATATGTCGATTACAGCTCTCTTACAAATGAATTTCAAAAACTTCAGCTGAAAAAAAATCAGACCGACAAAGATAAGGTGCGCCTTGAGGAGCTTTCTGCTCAAATAATGAATGCAAGAAAAGATATTATTGACATGGAGACCTCCTACGCCTCGCTATTTAATCACACGGCAGACGCTCGCGCTCAAAATAAAGCCATAAGTTGGTACATGCTTCATCTCTCGCAGATAAGGAAAGACGACGAAAGCGAGGCTAGCGATTTATTTTTGGGTGAAACTTTCGAAGAAAAAACTGACCAGTATTACCATCTCGAGGAAAATGGGGACGAGCTTTATGACATGGTTTCTGGCAAGCTTACGGCGTTTGTTAGTTATTGGTACTATAGTGCAGGATCAGTATCGCCAGAAGACTTCAAGTCCCTTGATCAGGATATTGAAGAGGGGAATGTTTGATGCGTGGAAAAAGTTTCTTATAGAAAAAACTTCAGGGATATTGTAAGGGGATATTCCTCTTCGAATTATAAGGGTCAAAGTGTTTACATTAAACATCTTACTCCCCACGACCAAATTGAAATCGAAGAAATAGAAGAAAATTATTACAATAAAGCTGTCAAAAGAGGGGTTCCCACAAGGGAGGAGATGCTCTCCCTTCTTCGGGAGGAGGGTGACTGGACAGATGCAGAGGAGGCTGGTCTAGAAAAAGAGAGAGTATTTTTAAAAAATTTAATTGAAGCCAAAAGCAAAATCGTTCTCCCCTCTCATCTCGCATCTCAAGATAAATTGATCACCGAATCTCGAGAAAAAATTCAAAAAAAAGAACAAGAAAAGGAGGCTCTCCTGGGAAATACTTGCGAGAAATACGCACTAGAAAGAACTAATGACTATTATATAATTAAAAGCTTCTTTAAGGATTCTGATTTAGTTAGACCTTTATTTCTTGAAAAGGAATTTGATTACCTTACTTCATCCGAAGTTCATAAGGTCGTTTTAATATATAATCAAGTCTTCTCTACTATTAATGAGGAAAATATTCAACATCTAATACTTCAGGATTTTTTTACTGCATATTTAGGTTTCACTGAAGATAGTATGCAGTTTTTTGGAAAGCCCTTTTGTGAGTTAACTTATTGCCAAATTAAATTAATAGTATATTCTAAAATATTTAAAAATATATTCGAGTCCGAAGAGAATATTCCAGAAAAAATAAGAAAGGACCCTCAAGCACTAATGGATTATGCAAGTACCGCTAAAGAAGAAAAAGAGAAGCTTCAGGATAAGTTTAGCCAAAGTGACGGCTCAACTCTAGTGGGTGCTACAAGGCAAGATTATCAAGAACTAGGGTTAGGCTCTCCTGGCTCCGTTGATCTACATGAAGAAGCAAAGAAAAAAGGAGGGACCCTTTCTATGCAAGACCTTATGAAACTTTCAGGCGTGGAACAATAGTCTTTACGTGTAATACTTTATCTCGGAATAAGGTATGAGCGTTAATGTAACAGTCAGGGCTAACACCTCGCCAATGGAGCGAGACGTATTTAGTGCTATAGATCGAATTAATCGATCTGGAAAACTGAAGATTAATATTAATGACAAGGGGGTTACCCAGCCCTTGGGTAATATGAGGCGTAGTGCCGACGAGTTTACCAAATCTTTAGAAGCTTCAAATTCTCGTGTTATTGCTTTTGGTGCTTCTGTTATGGTTATTAATTCCATAAGTGACGCATTTAAGGGCTTGGTTAAATCTACAATAGAAGTAGAAAAACATTTAGCAAATATTAATGTTGTTATGGGCTTGAGTAATCAAGGCTTAGACAAATTTAGTGCTGGATTATTTAAAGTCGCAAGGGAAACTGCTCAAAGTTTTAAAGTCGCATCTGAGGCTGCAACAGAATTTGCAAGACAGGGTTTAAGCGTAGAAGAAACCCTAAAGCGAACAAGAGACGCCCTTATACTTACTCGCTTGACTGGAATGGATGCCACGAGCTCCGTTACTAATCTTACCGCCGCCATGAATACCTTTGGTCATCAGGTAAAAGATTCAACAGAATTGGTTAGTAAGTTTGCTGCGGTTGACGTTAAATTTGCTGTTAGCGCTGAAGATTTTGCGCAAGCTTTGTCTCGCGCTGGAGCATCTGCAAAAAGCGCTGGAGTAAACCTCGATGAATTTATTGGCATGGTTACCGCCGCTCAACAAAAAACCGCTCGAGGTGGAGCGGTTATCGGAAATTCCCTTAAGACTATTTTCACTCGGATACAAAAACCAGAAACGCTCAAGCAATTAGAGGCTGTTGGTATTGCGGTCAGAGATGTAGAAGGAAAGACCCTGGGCGCTAAAAAAATCCTTACCGACCTCGCGAATACATTTGATACGCTAAGTGACGCACAGAAAGCTCAAGTAGCTCAAACTACCGCTGGCATTTTTCAAATTAATATCCTTAAGGCTGTGCTCGGGGACGCTGCAAATAAAAATGGGATCATGGCTAAGGCTACCAGCATTAGTTCTCAAGCAACAGACCAAGCTATAGAAAAAAATAAAATATTAAGCAAAACATTTGCCGCAGCCTATACTGAGGCTGGTCTTGCTGTCGAAGAATTAGCTAAAAAAATTGGCGACCTAGCTCTTGCCCCAGGTATAGGAAAAATCTTAGAAACCATTAAGGGAGCCGCAGATTGGATGAGCGGATTGCTTGGCGATAGCGAAAACGAAGGTAATACCTTTGCAAAAGGATTTCTTACGGGAGTGGGTAACATATTGACTGGTCCAGGTTTAGTTATGTTTGCTGCTGTTATTGGCAAATTGTTCATGAACGCTTTTAAATTTGCAAAAGATAGTTTGAGAAGCGTTCTCGGAGTAACCACGGAAACTCAAAAGCAAAAACAAATCCAGCAATCCTTGTTGATGGTTCTTGCTCAAAATAAGAGCATTCAAGACGAACTGCTTAAGAAAGGAACTACTCGAAGTCAACAAGAGAAAATTATCTTAGGACTAATTAAACAGCAAACTCTCGAGGCTGCAAAGCTTCAACAAATCGCCGCTGCCTTAGCGCCCGCTTTATCTAGGAAAGGCGTTGGAGCAAACTTAAGTTCGGGAAATAAAGCTGGAGGCTTTATTCCTAATTATGCCGACGCTGCCACTAGGGAAAGAAGAGAGGCTACAAAGGGCGGTTATGTTGCGGGAACAATAATGCAGGGGCCAGGTTTTGTTTACAATTCAAGGGAAACTGTTAAAAAATTTCCTGGCATGCAGCAAAGCGCAATTATACCCCCCGAAAGAAGCAGGGCTGGCGCAAACTACAGGGGAGATTTTTTTGCTGCACATGGATTTGACCCCTACGCCGCGAAAGGATATATACCTAATTTCACAGCATTGAATCCAAAAAAGAGCAGGTCAATAGGGCTATATCAAAAAGAAGAAGGCGTTACCCTTACTAGGAGCCAGGCCCAAGCCTTAGGTTATAAACCTGCTCAAGTTTCGCAACATTTCGGGAAAGCTCCCCCGAAGGCCTCATCGTCCTCTCCATGGACGAAGTTTGAGAGCAACTGGGACGAAAAAAGTATGAATTTATTGAACAAAACATTTAGTGTGAATCCTGGTACATGGTTGCTGCATGCTAAAGAAGGTGGCGCGAACCCTAAAACGCTAATGCCTTTTGCTAATATGAATTTAAACAAAATAAATAGTAAAGGGGGAGTTAGTCCAATTCGGCGCTCTTTAAATTTCATAAATAAACTCGCTCCAGGTGAATACGCAGGACCTTCACTTTCATTTAGTTCATCTGGATCAAGTAGGGGCGGCTCAACCACTCTTCACGACGCTATAGCTGGCGGCCTAAATAATTCCTTAACTAAAATTTATAGAAATTATCTACCACAATCCTTAAGGGGTAAAAAGTTCAAGCTTGCGGATCATGACCAAAAAGGACAATTAAATCAAACCGTAGGAAGAATTTTTGAAAATATACTGACCCAAGCAATTGGGGCTAAAGCTGGATCCGAAAGCGAAAGAATGGATATTCCCCGAAATGCCCTTAAAGATAAACCTAGCGCCAAAAAAGCTCTGGAGGAAATCTACGGAGTACAAATGAAAGAAGCTGAAATTAAGCATGGAATCACTGACGATAGTATGGGATCTTATTTAGGTAAATTGATTTCCCCTTCGGTTAATAGTATAAGCGGGGGCCTCACTTTTAAGGAGTTAGATAACATAAGCAAAAAAATAAACTTAATGGGTCTCGACGCTCAGAAAATCCTTCAAACCGCCAATCGGGCAATGGGCTTTATTCCTAATTTCGCAAACCCATTAAGTGATTCGATAGCCAGAGAAAGAGCCGCAGGGCTTCCAGTATCAAAAATAAGAGTGGGTCAGCATTCCGCATTAATGAACAGGGGTAATCCTTTCGGCCTGGGCGTTACCAATACCAGAGATGAACCTGGGGGTCTTCGCGATATATTTGGGGGAGGTGGAATTATTCCAAACTTCGCCACTGGCGATCCGTCTGCATGGGAAAAGGCAACTAAATTTGTTACCCAAGAAATTCAAAAATGGGGCCAAGGAGCTCGTAACGCGGCCTCTGGGTGGGCGTCAGAGATGGCGATTGGCGGCGGGGCGGTGGAAGAGTCGATCGGAAAGCTGGCGAAGTGGATGGATGACGCTAGAAAGCGTGGAGTGCGCAGTGAGAATAATATCAAAAAAATGGGTCTAGAACAAGTCGAGGTTGCACATAAAAAACACAAGCTTACTATACTGGAAACCGCTGAGGCTCATAAAAGATTAGGATTCTCTCAAGAGGAATCCGCCAAGGCATTGGAAAGTTTAAATTACGAAAAAGAAGAAGCTGAGGTCGCCGCCGCGTCGGTCCGTAGCTCTAACCGCACGGGCTTTAGTGGCGCAATGCAAGCTATGGGTCAAAGGTTTAAGGGAACTAAATTTGGCGGCGCAATGCATAAATTTGGGGGCGCGGTTGGCTCGATGCCTATGATGATGGCCGCACCAATGCTTGCGGGTATGATAACCCAAGGAAGGGAAGGCAGCTCGGCTGCCCAAGCCACTGGTGGAGCTTTAACTCAAATGCAAACTGGCGCTGCCATGGGTAGTTTTGCGGGGCCATTTGGAGCAGCGCTTGGCGCTGGGGTTGGCACCGTCATGGGTTTTGTTGATGGTCTTGAAAAGGCAAATAAAGTTCAAAGAGATATTAATTCAACAAAAGAAAAAGAGCTTCGCCAGAGTGCGATGGCGGGGCGCCAGACCGCATTTACTGGAATGATGGCCGCAATGAGAGAAGCTTCGGGAGGTCAAAAATTTGATATTCATAAAGAGAGGGACTTTGAAAAAGGCAGTGGATATAAAGTTAGGGGAGAGCTATGGTCCCTTGAAGACCAAGAATATACCATCAAAGATTCCGCTGGTAATGATAAAAAAATAAACTCTAGAGATTTCTTTTCGGATGCACTAAAAGACATCGCAGAAGGGAAGCATGATGCTGCGGGTCGCGATGCCTCTGGCGCATTTCGTAAATTAGGCTTGGTGAATGAAGATACTTTTGGTCAAAATGCCGTTCAATTCACAAGAGAAAATGAAGATGAGTGGGACTTTCGAGATAGTGTCATAGGGGCCGTAGAAACCGCAAACCTTATATTAAATAAGAAAATTACAACAAAAGTTTCTGAGGAAGATCAGGGGTTTGGGGGAGATCAATTTTTGAGCCCTGAAGAACTCGAGGAAGCTCGTAGTGCATTACAGCAAGCTCTACTTGAAGCCGCTAATGGGGCCGAAGAGTTTAAAAAAGAAACCCAAAAGGGAACTGCCAGCTTTGCGGACCTTTTTCCAGACTCCGAGGATGTTAAAACCGTCAGCGATGCAATTGCTAGATTTGGAACAATAAAGCCCGCAGAGTGGAGCGAGGAACAATTGGGCATGGCTGATAAACAAGTAGCAGAATATATTAATGCAATGGACGCCTCCACCGAACAAGTCATGGAGGTGGATGGAAAAATGCAGAAAGTTAACAAACAAATGCTGCAAGAAATGCAAAAAGAAGCTATTGCTCGAGGAACTCGAAATGAACTATACTCAAAAATAGGAGCCATTGAAGCCAAGCATGCCCAAGACCTTAAGAATAGAAGGGTTGCCTCACTTAAACAATTGAACCTTGCAGAGGTGCAGGTTCAAATTCAATCTCAGGTAAACGCCGCTTTAACCAGATATGCTCACTCTATGAGTATGGCCGCCAAAAGTCAAGATTTAATGGTTGCTAAAATGGGTGCTGCTGCCGATGGTCTAGTGAAAGCTTCCGTCGATTATCAAAAAGCTCTGTGGCAAGCTAAGGTTGACCATCAAACTAGATTAACGCAAGCCAGTGGAAAATATAGAAAAGAAGCTGTAACACAAATCTCCAGGAGTCCTACGATGATGACCGACATCAAGTCTCTCATGGCTGGGGGTCAAGGCTCCACCGCTGACGCACTCAAGCGGTGGGGGCTAGGTAAAATGGTAACCCGAGAGGCCCTAACAGATGAAAAACATTTTACAAAAATGCTCGGCACTCTCGACGAAGCTGGGATGATGAAATTCTTAGAGATTCTTACTGAAGCTGCTGACCTGCAGGATGACACGAAGAAAAAACTCGTAGCGATGAATAAGGAATTGAAAGATGCCCAAGCGAATTCAAAAACAATTCTTGATAATAAAAATGCGGAAGCTAATGCAACTAAAGAAATTGCAGATGTTGAGGGAACTAGAGCAAGGATTCTGAAGCAACTCTCGAAATACTCCCAATTGTCTAACCTGAAAAAAGAAAATATGCAAAGGAAAATTGCATTGACCCTAGAGAGGGATCTTCTGGCGATTAAACTTGGGGGAGGTGTAGGCTCGATGACTAATAAGGAGCGTATTGTCCTCGAACAAAAGGCGCTGCGAACGGAATTTGCCGAAAAACGAAGATCTGCCTCTCATGGATCCGCAATAAAAATGATTAACGAGCTGACCTCTGAGGAAGTTCTTCAAAATTATTGGACCTCTAATCAATCTAAAAGAAAAGGTCTAGAAGACTTACGTTCAAAAGAAAATTTGACCCCTCACGACGTAATGAATTACATGAAAAAGGAAGCTCCTACCGCACTGGAGCGCGAGTACATGACTGCGCCCGAGGTTAATAGAAGGCTTCGTGCTCAAACCAATATTTCAGAGTCTGAGGAAAGAAGAAATGCTCTTGTAGCTCAAGAGCGGGGGATCAAAGATGAATTGAATCGGCTAAGTTCTGCGCAAAAGAAGAGGGCCGACTTGCGCCCAAAGCCTGAAGCCCACGTTCTTTGGCAGCAGTGGCAACCGCAAGGCGCCCAGCCTCAATTTGACTTTAGAGCGAACAGAAATAATCTTCTACTCAACGACAAAGGCGGAAAACAGCTGCAATGGTGGCAAAATAAAACCAATACTAAACAAGATAGGATAGACGGAGGCGTCTTCGACCAAATCATTAAAAAGAGAGCCTCCGATCCTAACATTTCTAATTTTCTGGAGGGAAATGTCGCAGTGAGAGATCCCAATACGGGCCAGATCATGATCGTCACTAAAGAAAAGCTCAGTGACGCGTTGAAGATGGGAATGACGCTCCTCGAGGGGCAAAATATGCAGCAGGGATTTCCGCAATTTCAGAATAAAACCGTGATCAGAGACGAGAATGGGGATCTTAGGTTCCTTGATCTTAACTTCGCAGGAGCGGATGCGGATAAAAGCCAAGACAAAAAGGGAGAAGACCCACAAACTGCGGAAGAAAAAGCGCTGCAAAAAAGAATAGACCTATGGGAAAAAGAAAAAGATGCACTGGACCAAAGCGAAGAAGCTATGGGAAAAAGAATAAGGTCTCTAGCCTCAGAGGCTAGGTTTTCAGAATTCTGGAAGGGAGGAGGGAGAAATAAAGACGGCGTGGAACTCGATCCTGCCAGCATGAAAGCCACAGAAATTCAAAGTCATTTAGCATTCCTACAAAAAGAATTAAGCAATAACATTGACAAGGAAATCGGTAACTTAAAGGAATATAGAACCAGTTTAGCGAGAATTAAACAAGAGCAAGAGGCAGTTACCCGCTCACAAGAAAATCATAACACCGCGCTGGGATCCATGATTAAGAGACTGAAATTTCTTAGTGAGGCGGATGGTAAAGAAGGAACCCTACAAGAAAGATTGCTTATGCTGAAGCTTCAAGAGAAGGAGATTGATGACCAAAGGAAAAGGGGTGCGAGGCCTTTCAAAGTTGCAGATGACCCTTCTAAGGGAAGATACGGAGGGGCAATATACGAAGGAATGAAAGATGCCAGGAGTGATATAGAACAAGAAATTGATTATTTTTCATATAACCTAACCAATCAAACTGTAAAAAGCTTCAGGGACGGAATGGTTGACGCTATGGAGGCCGCAATCAAAGGGGCTGACGACCTAGACTCAACTCTTAAGGGTATTGCCGCTGGATTTCTTCAGGCTATTAATAGAGCCCTTATGACTCACATAGCAAACTCTTTTGTTCATTCCATTTTGCCTGGTGGAGCGTCCATTTCAAGAAGTAAGGGCGGTGGCGTTCCCGCTAAAGTCTCAAACGGAGAGTATTTGATGAATGCTAATGCTGTGCAAAGATATGGCGTCGGCTTTATGAACACTTTAAACAAGGGGAAGGTTCCTGGGTATGCAACTGGGGGATACGCAACTGGAGATGAATGGGCAAGAGCCTCTATCGCGGCTCAAACAACCCATGGCAGTTCTGCAGGAAAACACGAATCTGAGTATAGCGCAAGATATACCCGCATGCCAATCTCATCATACTTCCTTGCCTCTAATGAAAATATTCAACTTCAAGAGGATCGTGCTGCAGCCAAGCAAGCTCTAGATAAAGAAAGACAGGAAAGACTAAAAAAGGCTCAGGAAAAAGCAGCTCTTAAAAGGCAAATTCTTGGCATGGCTTTAAGCGCTGCAGTAAGTTATGGAATTAGCAGTATGGGAAAAGGTGCCGACGGAGCTAAGAACGTGACTGTTGGGGCGGAGGCCGCTGCAAATGCTGGAATTCCCCCAGGCGACTATACCGTAGGTCCTCATGGCGGCTATACTCATGCCGAGACTGGAACAAAAATAGACGGGGCAAGCATGGGTAAAACTGTCTCTTTGTATAAAAGCGATGCTGGCCAAATCGAGCTTACCAAGCCGCCTATAGGGCAAAGATTTAAAAATTGGTGGGGAAGAACCGCTTTTGGTAATCCGAATTATTATGGAGCCGCTGGAAAGTATGGAGGCATAGGAGCCATGAGGGAGGCTGCGCTTGCTCAACAAAAGGGCAAGTACTACGAGGGTGGGCATCCTAATGTTGAAAATCCTGCATTTGACCCGTATGAATACATGAACAAACCTTACCCTACCCTCAAGAGAACAGTGGGGAATTTGGGCAGAAAGATAGGAGGCGGCTTTCGCAAAACTAAATCTACTGGAGGATATATTTCTGGAACTCCTGGCGTAGATAATATCCCAGCCATGTTATCGGAGGGAGAGTATGTAATTCAAGCGGACGCAGTAAGGCAACTGGGCCTACCTAAATTAAATGCTATTAACGCTGGAAAATTTGCCAGAGGTGGACCCACTTCAAATATAGATGGCACTATGGGCGAATCGAAAAAGGCAAGCGGAGGGGATAACACAAACAATGTAAACATTACCGTTAATGTTGAAAATAGCGGGGAAGCAAAACAAGAAAAAAATCAGTCTGACGGAGATCAGCAGGGCCGAATGAAAGAACTTGGCCAATTGATTGAACAAAAAGTAGTAACTGTAATACAAGAAGAATCTAGACCTGGCGGGCTTTTGGAAAGAAGATGAGCTTCTCAAACTACGAGACCTCTATAGTTATAGGAATGCATAACCCTCCAGGAGTTCACGGGGGCGTACATGAGATGGTTGGGGTAACAAGCGCAAACGGAAGCTATGGCATAACGGAAGAACCATATACTATTGCTGGATTTGGATTCGTTGATTCATTTTTATCCGCCGCACCTGAGGGCAGCTTTACTATAAACAGAAAGCTTATTACTACTGATCCATTTTCAAATGGAACATTTGATGATCGAAACTATTTTAGCGGGGCAATTAAATATGGAGACAAAGGATTTGGGTTTCGAAAAGGACGCTTAAGTAGATATAGTATATCCTGCGGAATTGATGAAATCCCAAATATTAATACTGAGTTCCGCGTGTTAGGAGAAATCGGACCCCATCTTATGCCAACCGTAACAGAAGAGGCGGCAGTTCTAGAGATTCCTTCTCAGGGCAGTTTAAAAGTTTCTTGTACTCCAAGCGGTTCAAACGAAATATTTGAAACCAACCATGTTTCTAATTTCAGTTATGATAAAACAATTAACCTTGAACAGGTCTATGCTCTTCCTACTGGATCAGAGGCAATGTGGGTTGGCGGGCAGGCTATTGACTTATCTAATACGGAAGCTATTCAAGTTGATATCGTTGATCCTATAGAAATAGATTTTAAATTTTCAATTGTAATAAATGACCATGATACTAAAAAGCTTCGGGACCGCCTTATCGCAACCGAAGCTAACAACATTCTGATTGAAGTTCAGAACCCAGAAGATAATAGTGTCATCTGTAGCTTTGCGGCTCCGTACGCACGCCTTTTATCCGAAAGCGTAAGCGCTTCGGTAGATAATGAGGTTACGGCGGAACTATCCTTTAAAAGTTATATTAATAAAAACCTCTACGGCACACCCGAGGCAGAAAGACCCCCGTTGTTCCTTCCGAAAAATGGCTAATGAATTCGCATTTCTTAATTTTGAGTCCACTACTATAGAACTTGGTGGTCATAAACTATTTGCTACAGATGGAACTATAGATATTAAACCTAATCTTGGGGAAGGTCGGGTCTATGGGGAGTTTAATCCAGAAATCTGTGGAACTAAGACTAAAATGCATAGACAGGCCCCCTTGTCTCCTATGGAGGGTACGCTTAACGTTAATTTTTACATCACTAAAGAATTCTTTGACGCAGTTCTTGGACTCAATGAATTATTTGACGTTGAAAATGTAAGTGAGCTCCCCATTAAAAATAATAGAATCGGAAGGTACGTTTTAGGTGATTTGTACCTTCAAAGTTTTAGGTTTAGCATGACTCCGTTTGGCGTCATAAAAGCGTCTGCAGGTTATATTATGACTGGTACAATGTATAGGGTGAGGCCCTCTTATCAAATGACCACTGGAGATATAAAAGAGTTTGATCCTGCTCATGCCTTACGCTCTTTTGCTTTGGTTAAGGCAGGGGGAAGAAACCTGCAAGATGATGACTTTCTTCGTTCGGGTGGAAATGCGCAGGATTACGTATTTGAAATCACATCCCTTGAGTATAATATTAACGTGGAGAGACGTACCAGTGGGCTCATTAGGTCTAACGAAAACAGCATTATTAACACAAAAGCTGAAGGAGCTACGGTATCTAGAGTTTCTGTTAATAATATGTATTCCGACATGAAAATAACATCTAATGATCTTGTTGACCGATTAAATCCTTACGGGGATCATCAGGTTGGAACTACTCCGTTTGGTATAGAGGACGCTTCTATAACTGCCTATCTATATTCCATTAATGGGGAGAGATTGTCAAAATTTAAATCCACTGGAAAAATAGAAATGCAATCCCTCCAGGTAAATAAAGACGGAATGACTACAGCTAATATTTCCGTCAAACAAATAATCAGATAATGGCTAGTATAAATTCAGATCAAAGTCATGTTCAGGTATACTCTGGAGCTTTTGTTCCTCTTGCCGACTATAAGAAATTTGATATTGTTTCCGCAGCGAGTGGAATAGATGGAGTTTTTTATTACGCAAAAGAAGATATAGTCAAGGGTGGTGGGGCGAGCATAAGTGGGCCGAATAGATTTATATTTGATGGCGCACAGAATACCATAACTGACACCAATCTAAATCCATTAACTGATGAAGGGCGCTTTATAGATGAAGGATTTAAGGTTGGCCAGCTTATAGAAATTGCGGGAGCTTCGAATCCTAGAAATAACAAAACCTTTATCATAAAAACTGTCACGGCTAGTGTGATCGATACTCTCAGGATTTGGACGAGAAATCTTCGCGACGAAACAAACGTAAATAGTGAAGGTAAAGCTACTAATGATATAACCATTAGGGCGCTAGATCAAACTCCAGGAGAATCAACTAATCAACTATGGTCTCAAAACGATTTCTTTTTTGATCCAGATTATGGATCTAGCGTCGATTTTACAACCAGCACTCGCAGGTTTGAATTCGGCGATGGGTATTATTCGGTTCAGCCTAAAGGGGTAAATTGTATTAATGCAAAATTTCATTTAAAATTCGATAACCGAACAACAAGGGAAGCGAACTCTATTGTGCATTTTCTTGAGAATAAATTGGGGCAACACGAAATTGATCAAGATGTTGACTATCTCCCTTATAAGCAAGGAATTTCTGGATTTCATTGGGACGGCGCTTCTATGTTTTTCCCATATAATTCAACTGAAAATTTAACAAAAAGCTTCTATTGCAGAAGTTGGGATCACAGCTTAACTTCAGAAGATTCAAATAAGGTCACCTGCACCTTCGAAAATTTTGATACATCTATACTTAGGAAGTCTGAGCAAATTTGGACGGAACGAGTAGACTCCTGGAATAAGGACGTTACATATTATAAAAATGATATAGTATTCGTCTCTGGGAATCATCAGTATTATTACCATAGTGGAGAATATACTAGTCCTGGTACTCAATTTCACCCAACTGGATGGGATGGCGTGCCTGCAGATTCAAAAAACACTCCATGGACCAGAGAGTTTTATTGGCCTCCAGCGTTAGGTTTGCAAATAAAGGAAGAGCCTAGACTTCGAGAGCTTAGTATGGGCTATAATAATTATAAACAAATTCATGCTGATGGAATTAATCAGTCTCTTCTAAAACTAGAGCTTAACTTTGAAGGTCGGGACGATAATGAAGCGAAGGCGATTCTCCATTTTCTAGAAACACACTATGGATCTAAATCATTTTCTTTGACTCTCCCAGCTCCTTATAACGCCAAGCGCAGGTTTATATGTCCATCATGGAATCATACGTATGTTTTTAAAAATACTCACAATGTACGCTGCGAGATCGAGGAATTTCCTTTTAATTTTTCAGACGAAGAATTTGATCAAGTAGTATCCGATACCGAACTTAGAGGTGGAGAAATTAATGCTCCAGGTTTTATTACCATGGGAAAGGTTAATCCTATTGGGGATATAGCTTGGAATGATAATATAGAGCGGGGAGAGAAGAGAAGGAGGAGAATTGAGGTGCATAATCTTGGTGACGTGGGCGTAACTGGACTGAAAATTGAAGGCCCTTATCCATATAATCCAGATGACAATTTCGAAGGAACTAGAGTAAACTTGGTGGGCGATGAAGCGAGCCGCAATGCTCTTGGAGACTTTGATAATAACCTATGGGAATTTACCCCACTGACCGACAAAAGTAAGGGGGTTGTTAATATAGAGGATGATTATGGCAGAACCAAAATCCCTCCTTCAATTTCTCATGGACCAAAGGGGGGATTATATTTTTTTACTATAGATGATCAGGGGGCCGTTCAAAACGGATTCTTTCAAAATAATCAAGGCTCTATTCACTCTCTCGATGGTGCCGACTTTCATCCGCAATCATTAATTGATGGCGGGCAAGTAATTAAAAATTCTAAAAACGAAAATACAAAGTTTACTTACCCGACCGAATATAAAAACTGGAGAATTCTTCATGATAATGAAAAAGGCTCCACGATGATTGCATTAAATAATAAAGATAATTTAGATACAACCCTTACTAGATTTAACGCAACGTCTCTGCTTCCTGCTGAGTCTTGTTTTTTTGAGCTAGTTTTTAATCCTAATCTCCAGGTTCTTGATGAGGATAAAGTCTACGCTGCGCAATTTAAGGTTTCGGCATCTGGAGATCCTCCTCCAGGGAGCGAACTCCCTCCCGTTAAACAATTTGCAAAAATCCTGGTGATTGCATTTTCTGGAACAAAATGGAGAGCCGATCAACTTAATCAATCCTCTAAAATGTACCCAAAAGGAAAGCTTAAGGCTTCTCATGTTAGCGTGATTGATGAAACTCAAAACACAGACCCTTATGTATATTACGATGGATGTTTTGATGGACAATTAAAGTTGACTGTTGATTACAATAGCTTGGTCGAACAAGATCTCGGCGATGGCCTTACCGCTAAAATGTGGGGCATTAGCAGAAATGGGGGGACCTCCTGGAAAATGTTTAACGATACCGTGGGAGACCCTCTAACATTTGAGTGGAAAGGTATCGAAGCGGGTATTCAAAGACTTGCTATTGCAGACTTAGTTAGTGAAGAAATGATCGTTGCCGAGGCTGCTGTCGGACTCCTTCCAAAAGTAAGGCGAATTGGAATTAGGAATGGAAGGTTTACGTCTTGGTGGGAACATCCAGGAAAAGGCCAACGAAGGACACTAACTTTAGACTGGAAGTCGAAAAGGATATATGATCAATGAGTGATTCAATTACAATTTCTGTAGACTCTGAAGATGCTGGTCAAATCATTGAGGAAAGTTTGCTTATAGTTCCAAGAGAGTTATGGGGAAAAGAGCTTAAAAAAACATTCTCCTCTACATCTCCTTTGTTAGATAAAATAAGAACAATTCAATCTGACGCAAGGGCGATCTCTCCAAACTCCCGTTTATTTGAGCCTCGCGCTCGATCTCAGTTTGTAATTCCAGAAGAAGAAGAAATGTTTGGTTTTTCTTTTTCTATTTATGGAGGAGGTAATGACTCGTTTATAGAAAATCCTGCCCTAGGTTTGTGTCGGGTTGATGGTAAATGGGTTTATGCGTCTACCGTAGACTCTGAAACTCCTACTGAATTTGCAAACGGAGACACTAGCAGCGAGTTGTGGAGGGCTGCCTGGGGAAACTCTAGCCCTCGGGATATTAACGAAATTGCAATTTTAGATCCATCGGATTCTCATGCCGCTTTCGGTGGAGGCGATGAATATTTCAAATTAGTCGCAGAAAACATAAAAGAAATTGACTCTTATATTCTTCATCAGACAAATGTAATGGGAACCTTTCAGAATTTTTCTCTTGCAAAATCCGCATTAGCTGAAATTTTTGATTATAAGAGACCTCTCTTTTCTTATGATCATGTTACATTTATTTTGACTGGCACCTTCTTATCTAATAGTCCAAACATTCCAGCACTAAGAACAGGGTCTGGATTTAGGCAAGGAGGTAGAGTCAGTATAGTCTTAGGTACAGATAGGAGGCCTTGTTACATCCTTGGCTGTGGAGGATCCCCTAACGGCTCTGGCGGCGTAGGTTTGCAAATAGACGATTCAAACGCAAGGTTCGAAATACTTCAAGGAAACTCCGCATCAATTTTAGCAGGGGGAGGCGGAGGTGGGCCAGCTTTTGAATGTTCCTCCAAGGAAAATAAGACAACACTTACGGTTATAGGTGGAGGAGGGGCAATGATGGGCGCTTCTACTTACGAACCCTTGGACCCTGGCCGAAAAGTTAGAAAGAGTTCTTATTTTTCTGGCCGAAGTATAAGAATTGCAGAACCTCCTAGGTTTGAATTTCAAGGGGGAATGATAAAATCTATAAAAAACAGTGGCGGAGTCGCAAAAGTAGAAATCCTAGAAGAGTACCATGAGCTTCATAATCAAGACAGGGTTTACATTAGCAGTACTGGTAATGCTTCCGCAAGAAGTTATTACATAAAATCAAGTGGACCTAAAAGCTTCGACCTCTACGAGGATCAAGAACTCGACTCTCCTTTCTTGGTTTCTAATGATTACGATGTTGACTCTAGGAATATTCAATCTATTAGCCCCGTTCTCGTTCCTTATGGCCTAAGCGGTGCAATGCTTGTCGAATTTGACTCAACCCTAGAGGGAGATCCCGAGGACTCTTACGAAACAACTATAGAAGGCTGTTCTGTAGAGGCTTACAATCAAGATGTTAGCATTCAGTTTACTCGTTATGAATTAGAGGGGGATAATACACCTTATTCTGGATGGATAATTCCCTCCATTACTGGGGGAGAATCTGCTTCTGACGGTAAGGCTTACTTTGTTGAATATCTCACTGGAGGAAGGTGGAACTTTATAGGCAGAGAAGGTTCCCTTGCGCCTACCACTCACTCTATTCCAGGCTATAAGGATATTACCGTATCCGCAAATGGCGGATGGTTTGGTGAGAGCGGCCAATTCACAATTGTTGATAAAATATATAACCAATCCTCCTCTGAATCTTCTTCCGTCATTCAATTTGGTGGAGCACCTGGATACGCAATACAAGCTCAAACTACTGTCGTTAGCGGTTCTGGTGCGAAAAATTTAACGGAACTTTGTAGGCTTCCATGGATTCTTGGCACTGGAGAGGCTGTAGCTAAGATAGCCTCTAGTGAAGAATCTAATTTATTCTTTGCTACTGAAGACTTTGGTTACGAAAGCACTCAGGAAATGGAAATGACAAATCAAGTAAGGAGTGAAGCTCGAGGAGAAGAGTCCATAAATATCGGAAAGGCAGAGCCAATGATTGATCCTTATGGCATCAATGGCCCAGAAGTAACTGGCATCAGTGGTGCGGGGGTATTTTTAAATTCTTAAAATTATGAGTATTAACGCTAAAGAAAAAATAAACAAGGAGCTTTCTAGTATTGAGCCCGATACCCTTATTGAATTATTCGAAATTGATTTCTCCTCTCTTCAGAATCATATCGACATGATAAAACTCAGGGATAATCTAAACCTTGGTAGCGAACCTATTTATAGATTTCATGCTGGAAAAAACTCCAGTAATCCTATATATTGGAGGGATAATGGGTATCAGCCGCTGCCTATTGAGATCGAGGATCTCGAAACCAAATCAGACGGGACTCTTCCTAGGCCAAAAATCTCCATACTGAATACTGGCGGATTACTGTCTAAGATCGTTTCTTCTAATGATGATTTTGTTGGATGTAGGGTTACTAGAATTAGAACTTTCGCTAAATTTTTGGATGGGCAAAACTATCAAAATAGAGGCACTAACGAATCTGGAGAAAATCCATTTGGAAGAAGCGATCCCAGGGCCCAGATGGCAGAGGATATATTTTTTATAAACAGAAAAATAGCCGAAACTTCTCAGGTAATTCAATTTGAACTTGCTACTGCGCTAGAGCTTGGGCAGACTAGGCTCCCTGGGAGGACTGTTATCGCTAATTACTGCACATGGAAATACCGTTGTTCTATAGGCTGTAGATACTCAGGCTTGCCTAAGGCCGATACAAACGACAAGCCTTTTGTTAAAAAACAGGGGATTAAACGTGGGGGCGCGGGCGAAAATAGGGCAGTAACCCATGATGAAGGGTGGGGACTTGACAGGCTTAATGTTAAGACAACAGACGAAATATACGAGTGGAGCAAACACGGAATTAATTTAAAAGACGACGGAACCTGGGAAAAGGGCACACTCCAAAACTCTTATGGTTACAAAAGGGGAGATGTTGTAAAGCTTAGTCCTTCATTTTCGACAAATATAACCGACGATGTCCCTATGGTATTTGTTTGCGTAATGACTCATGGTAATGCCGCTGACCACCACCCCTTGGTTAATGCTGGTGTTTGGGTTAAGGATAGTTGCTCTAGGAGTATAAATGGATGCATCGCTCGCTTTGGGTACGAGGAAGATGGTGTTACGGGTGGAATTATAACAAGCAAAGAGAAAAAACCTATGAGACTTCCTTTTGGCGGATTCCCTGGAACTAGCGTATATGGACATCAATAACTCAGATTTGCTTGATCAAATAAAAGACCTCGCAACCAAGGATTTTCCTCACGAAACCTGCGGGTTGATTGTTTGCGAAAAGGAAGGCTCTTGGCGAGTAGTTTCTTTAAAAAACCATTCTCAATCCCCTAAAGAATCTTTTTTGATTTCTCCCTTGGACTTTATTGAGCATAAAAATATAGCAGCGATTTATCATAGTCATCCTGATTCTTCATCTGCTCCATCTCACGCAGATAGACTTTATTGTAATGAGCTTCAATTGAATTTCTTAATATATAGTATAATTGAAGATAAGTTTTCTGTGTTAACCCCTCTCGAAGAGAGTGTATAAAAAATGGGGACAAGGTGAAAAAAGTATTTTTATATGGCAACTTAGGTAAGAAGTTCGGGCGTGAATGGACCCTGAACGCTAGAACCGTGGGCGAAGCTGCAAAAGCTATCGACGCAAACGCGGATGGATTCTTGAGGTACCTTATTCAGCAGGAACGAAAAGGCGCCTCGTACATTATCACCACAAAAAAAGTTACTAAAATCGAAGGGCCTGATGATTTTATTTCCGAAGAGAATTTTCACCAACCTGTCTCTCAGGATGAAATTCATATTTGTCCCGCTGTTGCTGGTGGGGCGGTATTTATTCCCATTGGAACGGCAATTATGAAATTCTTCGGGTTTAAAGGAGCAATGACTCTAGGAGCTAAGATTGCTGCTGCTGCCATTGGTATGACTGTAATGGTTGGAGCTACAATGCTTATTCAGTCAATTGTTGAATCCCTTATTGACATGCCTCAAATGGGTGACCCTGTTGCAACAAAATCATATGTGTTCAACGGAACTGAAAATGTTACCCGACAAGGCGTTCCAGTGCCCATAGGTTACGGTAGGTTATTAATAGGTTCTACCGTAATTCAATCTGGCCTAAGAAGTTTTGATACTGCTCAAGCTGCAAACTCAGGTATGCTAGAATCTTTTGATCAGATAGAAATTTTTGATATGCTCTCAGAGGGACCCATAGAGGGTATCGTTAATAGAAATGGCGAAACAACCTATGATATTGAACAAGGCGTTTACTTAAATAGGATGCCTGTAAAAAACATGCCCAATGCAGAGGATGGCTCTGCAGAAGCTTCTGGAACTTATAATTACGTTACCAATGAAGGGGGCACCCCAATTAGGGTTAGTAAAGGTAATACCTTTGAGCGCCTCCCTCTCGCAAATACAGTCAGTAGAAAAATGTTTCCTTATTCTGAGCAATTAATCGGACCTAACCCTTATAGCAATAGTATTCTCGGGTCTCTCGATAACGCCAAACGCCATGAAGCTAATGTTATAACTCATTATATCGAGGACTCTTTTTCCGTCACTGCGACCATGAATTTAAACGTACAATGTTCGTATATGTCAAAAAATCCAGATCACCCTATTCAGACCAATAAGCTTGTCTTCGGCGTTAGAATCTATAACGGATTAAAATATATGACCTTAGATGATCCAGGATGGTCGATAAAATATAGAAATTATGAAATCAGTAGTAAGGTCGGCGCGGCAGCCCCTGAAAGACAAAAGAAAGTCAACGACCCTGCTACTATGCTTGTCTCAATTGAAGGTATTGCCACGTCAGTCTATAAGGTTGAAGTTAAGGTGAGCTTACCTCCAGAAGAGGGGGGTGGCCCAAGGTGGATCGAGCTTGTGAGATTGACTAATGAAGTAAAGGGGAACGATGCAAGAAATCTGTTTTCCTCTAAGTTGAGTCATGTATTTGAAGAGAAAAAATACACTCTAACTTACCCTAATGTGGCATTGGCAAATATTCGCTTTGACGCAAAAAACTTGAGTTCAACCCCGAAGCGAGAGTTTCATTGTAAATTGTTGAAAATTCCCATTCCGAGCAACTATGACCCCACCTCCAGGGAATATACTGGCAACTGGAATGGATTGTTTAAAGGACAGAGGGATGAGCTGGATTCTATAGCTGGAATTCCAGATAATCAAAAATACTGGACCAATAATCCAGCGTGGATTTTTTATGATCTCGCCACAAATGCAAGGTACGGTTTAGCTAAATATGGAGTTGGCATCTCTGAAGATTTAATAGATAAATGGTCTCTATATAAAGCTGCAAAATATTGCGACGAACTGGTTGAGACTGGCCACTCTTCGGAAAAGCCTTGGAGGGCATTTCGCGCCCTAGATAAATCTGAATCGGGTAGGCTTCTTAAAATAACTATTGGCGATGATAGTATATATTCAATATCCCAGAAGGACTTTAAGGACGAATACGGAAACGGATTCTCTTTTAAGGGAAAAGCTTTGGTATTTGCTGTGGAAGATGAAGATGGAAGGGAAACGTTTCATAGGCGAACTATTCATTCTTCAAATGCTAATCAAAAATGGGTAAAAGTATTTGCTCCTAAGCTTAGGCAACGACAGAAAAGGGAAACAGATTTTAATGTAAAAGGACGCTGTGTTTGTGAGTTTAACTTTCCAATAGTAGAGCCCCGATTCACTTGTAATATTTATATTAATCAATTATATCAAGCGTTAGATTTATTTAAAAACTTAAGTGCAATATTTCAAGGCATGATTGCTTATATAGATGGGAGGGTTGGAGTTATTCAAGAGCATCCTAGAGAGCCTTTGCTTCTTTTTAATAATTCCAACGTCAGTGCTGAGGGTTTTAAGTATACGGGAGTTGATAGGTCTAAAAGAAAAACTGCAGTTACTGTTAGATTTAATAATAAGTATAATGACTTTGCGACGGATCTTGCTTACGAAGAAGACTCTACGGCAATAGATAGATTTGGGTATAATGAGGCCAGTCTTGTGGGGGTGGGTATAACTTCCCCATCTCAAGCAAAGCGCATGGCTAGATTTTATCTTTACGTCTCTCAGTTTGAAACGGAATCCGTCATCTTTACTACTTTTCTGGAGGGGATGTACTTAAAAGCTGGAGATGTTATTGAAATCTCTGATGTTAATAGGCAAGAAAAATTTACATCAGGCCGCCTTCGAGAAGTCTCTCCAGATAATCGGTCTATCGTTATAGATAAAAATATCAATAAGCCAACTGTTAGTTACTATGGCTATGAAATAATAATCAATAATCATCAGGGTAATGAAACTTACGAATCTATTGAAAGTAAATCTTTGTCTGCTGGAGAAGACTCTATTGATCAAGACGTTATTATTGATCATCAATCTACAACGCAATTTGATAGATTTATAGGTAAAATTACTACCCCTTCAACTATTGCTGATTTGATGCTGAAGAAAAACTTTACTGTGGATTTAGAAGGAAAGAGATTTAGCTCTTATAATCATGGGCTTATAAAGGGGGATTATATCTATTTTGATAGCGAGGGTGTCCTTCCTAAGCCGCTTTTAAAGGGGTTTGCTTATATTGTGCATTCTGTTTCTGAGTCTGGGCACTCTTTTGAGGTGGCTATTTCTCATAATACAAAAGTTGTTCCTTCTTCTCCTGGGGAGGATCAAATTGGCAACGAAGGCGGTCTGCATTATTTCATTAATACAAATCATTCTACAACAACTGCCGCTCTTAGAAATATAAATCTTGGAGCAGCTTGGTCGGTATCAAATAATAATCTGATTGAGCCCCTGCAGGGAAATGAAGGTTATGCTATAACTGCAGCTGATCTAAATATTATTATGGCTGCTAAGGGCGATAAACAGGAAATTACTCAAACTGGAAGCGTAACTGGCGGATCAAATTTAATTACAGTCGATGATTACAATGAAATTTCAACAGGATTAATTGCTATCGGAGAAGGAATTCCTAATCATTCTGTTGTTGAGGAGATTACCGCAGAAAATAAAGTTCGTCTTAGCAAAGCAGCAACAAAGAGCGCCTCAAATATATCTATAACTTTTCAGACTTATATCTCGAGTGAAAATGAAGATGCTCCAGATTGGCATTACTCTGATAAGTTCGGACACTTTTATGCAAGCACCGACTCTAATGGTTGGGTGTTTACCAAGGGAATGGGATGGGTTTACGTATCTTCTCATGCAGAGCCAGTTCCCTCTGGCACAGACGGATTTTATTATAGCCACGATACCCTGGGATGGATTTGGACGAGGTACCCGTCTGATACTCAAGATCTTCAGAATTACATGCACTATGTAGATGGAGATAAATTGCCAGAATTAACTAAAAAATGGTTTGCCATGAGGTATATAAATAACCAAGAAAGATTAAAGGATGGAATTATTTTTGTTTATGACTCTGACTTACTAGAAGCTCAATCTCAGAGGTTTTCAATAAGGGGCTGTAATGAGGGTGACGAGATTAAAATAAAGCTTAGCTACAACTATACCGACTCTGACGGAATGCCACAAACCGTTACGGATGATGAGATTAACCTGTCTTGCACCGAAAGTAGTTTTGAAACTCTCAAAAATTTACAGGAAGCGTTTAATGAATATGGGAAACAGAGGGAGTCGGAGGGGCTTTTTAACCCCTTTAGGTCTTCAACTTTGAGTAAAGTTGGCGCTCGTTTACGCTTTGGACCATTGTTTAGCAAGCAATGGTGTGGAGTTGATAGTTCTGTTCCTGTATCTTTTAAACTTGAAGATCACGAGGGTAATATTAGCTTTGACTCTGCAAACCTTAATGATAATGAATTTCCTGGCTTCATAAAGGTTTATGATGATGGGGCTTTATATAGAGCAGGGCAATCGATTGGCGGATTTAAAATTCTAAAAGTTGTCCCTGGTCAGGGTTATTGGTTGGATATAGCTAACACTGGAACCGCTCCAGACGATCTTACCTCTCCTATTTCTGACAATTCTGGCGAGCCTGTAATATCAACATTCCCTAATGCATCATCAGACGGGACTATTAATTATATAGGGGTTTCTGAATATATTAATTACGACGATAAGCCTATGCCTATGATGGGAATACTCCACGGACATAACCTAAGCGAAGAAGATGAGGTTCAAATTTATAGCGACCATTCAAATATGATGGGGAGCGGCGCATATGCAGATGATTACAGAGGATTTTGCAGGGTCAAGAAAATAGGAGTCAACGAAGATGGTGGTTATGATTTTTACTTATTAATTGGAAAAACTATTACCGAGGCAGTAAGTGCATTTACAGGAAACGAAGCTTCTGGAGGAGTATATAAGATTTCTGGGGCAAAAATTTCCCCAACTCAAATGTACTCCCAGAAGTTTAGGATTAAAGGAACTAAGGATAATGGAGATGGATCTTTTGAGGTTATTGGTAGCGAATATAATCCCTATAAATTTGCAGCAATTGAAAAAAACATTAATATACAGAAACCAAGAGCTTACATTCCTCCTCAAGCAGACATGTCGGTTCCTGACGCTCCAGAAGATTTAGAATTATTTGATATAACTTTTAGACCCGAATAACAATGGCAGATACAGCACTAGCAGTTAGCTTTACAGTCCAAGACGCATTCTCGGACTACGATATCGTTGGCACTTCTGATAATTACTCTTTTAAAAGAACTATTCCTGGGGTAAAGTTAGTTGAGCAAGACGGGGATACCGCCTCGGTTAATATAGACCTTGAGGGCAATTACGGAGAGTTTACCGTTAGGGTTTATGCGAAAAGTAATCTTGGTATTAGGTCTGAGTTTTTAGAAAAAAAGATTAGCATTCCTGCGCCAAAATTCCATGGAACATTTACGTTTGGTGAATTAAGGTTTGACGGGGTGCCTGAAGGAGCCGCTCAAAATAGTTTAGTTGTTCAGAGTCCTTCTCAGGAGGAAAATTTATATGCTGTCGATGGTGAGTTTGTAAATAATAATGCTAAAATTGTTTGGGGGCTCGTTCCTCCTGTGGGGCATCCTCTTGAAGGTAAATTAGTTAAAGAAGAAATTCTTACTGATCCATTCTTTAAGAATTTTGAAATTACTTTTTATGACGGGAGTCAGACTTTGGATCAGGTCATGCAAGGCACCGCATCTCCTATAACAACCGCTCAACTTAATAACATTCCTGAGCTTCAGAATAGGTTGCTGGCTGACGATGTGGGCGCCGCGTTAAGAAATTATAAAGATTTTGAATTTGAAATTAGTTCTGAGATATATAAAAAACTTTTCCTTGATGAAGATGTAGATAGCCGAAGGTTTTCCGCAAAGGTAGTGGGCTTTGATTCATTTAATGTTCCTTTTACTGGCGTTTTGGCTGGGCAGAATAGAGCTCCTATAATGGATTTCTTTATTTGGAATTTAGAAAAGGGAGTATTCGAGTGCAATGGCCTTTCTAATGACGCTGACTGGATTGGGATGAATTTGTATAGATTTTCTTCTGATGGAGATGAAGTTCCAACTCTTGAAAATAGAAAAGACTATAAGGCGGCCCAAGCGGAAGATGGACTAGCTATAACTAAGGAAAAATATTTTTATTCAAGAGAGCAATTGGAGTCAGAGGACGAAAAACCTAAGTTAAGTCAAACATTTAATAAGAATTATTTTTATGCTGTTGCTGCGGTTGATGGTCTGGGAGAGGGGCCGCTTCAAAATATTACTGCGGATGGCCTCAGTATGGACGGTAATCTTATACCAATTAAGTACAGCTTGAAAATTGGTTACGATTTATTTAGAGAGTCGAGTGATGATTTGATTTTCGAATGGAAACTAATTGATAATTTTGGGGACGTTGTTGATATAGAAGAATACTCAAGGAATAGTGACGACCTTGAGCTGGGCCAAGATCAGATGGCACTCGCCTCCTATAATGGCATCCTTGGTTTTTCTGGCGCACTTATAGATTCTAGCGATGGAGAAACCATCATGGGTTATATTGGCGCCAGCGAAGACAACAAAAATGATAAAACTAATTATACTTTACAAACAAGCTATAGGTATTCAAGAGAGTTTAATAATGCAATATACGGAGACTCGTCTATTCGCGAAAGCGGGAAAAGGGATATTGACCTTCATCTTTCTCTAGTCGATTCTGAAAAGGAAGTTATTCATGAAACTACTATTTACGGAAGAAATCCTGCGCCAAAGATAAACTTTTTAAATGTTGACAGTTTGAGGTCTGTCGGCCATATTGATTTTGATTTTGTTTATGCTGGGGGTAGTCGAGAAAAAACTACTAAAGTTGACCTATTTAGAAATAAGGCCAGTAGCCTGGATGATCGGAATTTTGATATCGATGCTTATAATGAAATCGTCGTATCTTGTGATTCTGATTCAAGTATAGAAGGAGCTTATAAATACGAAGACGTTGCTAAGATAGAAGGTAAATTTTCCAGTAAGGGTTATATTCAAAAGGTCGACTCAGGCCCTAGTCACGAAATTGTTCTCTATCAGGGTGCCGATCCGAAATATAACGAAAACTGGGTGATTTATAAGAATGACGCCACTAATAGCATTCTTTATTATACAAAATATCTAAGGTCTTCTAGTTGGTATGACGTTAATGACTCTTTAGTTGAAATAAAAATTTCAAATAAGACCTTGCTCCTTGAGTCCGACGGGAAGCACGAAGGTATTTATATCGATCCCGTTTATAATGGCGAGGGGACCGAAAGGTTAATTGATAAGTTTATTGTTAGGTTTGCTAAAGACAGCCAAAATGAGGCGTCTTCGATACTTAACCAAATAGAAGTTGGGGGCACCGTTACCATAGAGGATCAAAATTTGGGATCCTCTAAAGATTATTTTGTTGCAGGAATTGGAGGGCAAGGAGGCCCGTATTCATTTACTGTTAATGAAGGCGTAGAGTCTTTTACTTCTGGCTCTTTGTATGTAGATTCCTCTAAGAAATACTTCGTTCAAACGTTCTTTGGTGAAGGTAAGCAGTCTTTTGGAAATAATATAACCTCAATAGAAGACGACCCTCCTTTCACTTTAAATGCCGTAGACGGCGAAGAAGAAATTACCCCTTATTATTATAAGGTTCTTCCTTATGATAGTTACGGCAGTGGATACCTCCATCATATTCAAGAGAAAGCATATGTATACCCTTATGCTTATTATGATGGCAGTCAAAAGTACCCAGGATCAGTTGATACTGGCCCTCCATTACCTATAACGGGATTTCGTGATGATTCTACCACTTCATTTGAAACTTATTTTTTGAGCTGGAATGCTAGCTCGTCTCCTGATGTTAGTCATTATGAAATATGGATGTCTGACGATCCCTCTCTTGTTGATACCCAACAAGGAGCGGACAGTTTTAGAAGGATCAATGAAATTAATTCTTGGGAGCCTGAGACGTTATATAATCCTGGGGATTGGATTTCTGGAAAGAAGAATGGTCAATCCGAACCTAAGATTTATCAGTGCCTGGAGCCCCACTACAGCGAACATCAACCAGATTCTGAAGATATAATAATTACTGCTCAAAATAATTTCTGGGACAATCATGGGGATACTCCCACATGGAAAGATGAAACCCTTAGGGTTTACGGACAAGCTTATAAAAGTCTCTACTCTAAGCATGATGGTTTTAGTGTTGTGGAAACTGAAAGCCAAAAGGACGGAGAAGGTTATTCTTATCTCACTCAACTCCCAACAGATCCCGCAGAAAATCTTTTAAAAAATAAGAATCCTGCCGCAAATGGCAGAATTGCAATCACTGTCCCCGCCAACCAGAATAGCCTTAGGTTAAAAGGAAAAACTAATGAAGTAAAATATTTTTGGGTCAGGACCGTAGATAAAGCTAGAAATAAAAGTTTATTTTTTCCTGACCCTTCGAACGGATTTAGGATGGCCTTGGGTCAAGCTAAGGTTACAGATTTAGAGGATTTTGAACAGGGCATCACGGAACAATTCGAAAATACTATAGCTTTAATTCCTAATAACCCATTTGTTGTTGACTCTGTAGATGGGAGGATTAGTTGGGGAACTCATTACTTATATAATAAGGGAGTTGGGTATCTGATTGAGGCAAGTGGAATAAATATAGATCCTACTGATGATGGAGGGGTTCCTAATACTGCTCCCCACTCTTCAAATCTCTCAATTGAACACAATCTTCAAAATTATATAAACGACACTCACCCCATAGTTCTTGACGATAACAACTTTGACCCCGCTGACTATACTAGAACGGACCTTAAGGAAAAACTTAAGGATGAATTTCAAGCTACGGATAAATTTTTTATTTATTGGACTCCCAGAGACACTAAAGAGCTTAATTCTGACGAAGCTACTTCACATGGCACTAAGAAAGATGAAGGGGAAAATACTCGCGAATCACTTACAGTTACAATTCAAGACGTTGCAAGTGATGATGTTGTTAAACTATCAATAGCAGGAACAGATACCACTGCAGTCTCCGAGCCCTCGGACGATAATGACGCAGCTGCGAAACTTGCAACAATAATAAATGCTACCGCAAATCTTGATGCCAGTATCTCTGCTTCTGCTGATAATAACGTTGTAACTATTTCTGGCGGGGAAGGGGTTAGTATTCCTCCTGTAAATAATTCTTCTACTGATGCCAATTTAGATGATCTTGTAGTTACCGTATCCCCAAAAACCTTTCACGCTCCCGATGGTATTGCAACAGACACTAACGATATAACTAACCCATTAAAAACTGTAGAGAAAAAGGCAATTTATAGATTCTCTCATGCAAACCCTTCTAATCTTGCTATTGTATCAAGCACTAAACATGACGCAGACGCTAATGATGAGGCTCATGATCGAATTGTTTATGACTATCAAAGAATAAAATTAGACCAGCCAAGTGATAACTCCTTAATGCAGGAGGGCGATTTTGTTGTCGCTCAATTTGTCAGGGGCGTAGGCATTAAACAGGCCTTTCACGCGTTTGCTAATGCTGTAATTGGTTCGGCTTCAATTGCTGACGCAGCCATAACCTCCGCAAAAATTAAAGATTTAATTGCAGATAAGGTGCGCGCTGGCACTATAGGCGCTGAGGATATTAGGGTTTATGGGGGGACTAGAGCTTCTACTTCTGAGCGTATAAATTTTGAACAACCGATAGAGTCTTTAAACGATTATGTCGCTGGGGCTGGAGCGTGGGGAACGATTGGTAGCAGTATAGACGGAACTGTAGGGTGGGATGATTTTCCATTTTCTCAAGTAAATAAGGCGGGTGACAGGGCTATAGAGTACAAAAAGGATCAAGTCGTCACCTTCTCTAACCCTACTCGAGGTTATTTTAAGGCGGTAAAAGATATTGGTGCAACCGTTAAGAAGAGAATTCAAGTCGTTGACGGAGAAAAGCCAGATGATATCATTTTCCTAAGGCCAGAAAGCGACGATCTTATTCAATTTGAAGGTAGAAATAAATTTGCCCTTGATGAGGGAAGTCTTGTTGTCCCTTCTGAGAATATCATTGTTGAAAAAGTTCTTAACGCTGGTAACGCCACGTTGAATCCTTCTGCTTCTTTTGGTTGGACTGCGCAAATTAATGGAACTAGCGCGCCTCCAGAACTTCAAGGGAGTGTTACTATTACATTTACGGGCACTGCTCCCGAAAATGCTACGCTAGATATAACGGTGCAGCAGATTGCAATGCAGCCCAGTCATGCTCCAGGCGGAGCGGGCGAGGCCCACTGGACGAGAATTGATAATCCTGAGGCTGGCGAATCTCAACCAGGGTTTTATATAAGAGGGGACGGAAGCTTTTCTTTTCAGGCTAAAAATGGGGTGCTTAAGTTCGAGGATGGCGAGCTAGTAATTGAGGGTAATATTCGACAAACAAGCGGGGCAACGTTTGGCTTGGTTGCTCTTGTTGTTTCATCTAACATAGTTACTTATGATGAATGGAATCAATTATCCACAAGGACCCCTAAAGTCATCGACGCTAATGCAAGTTTTCAAAACCCCGCTGGAGAAGTTGTTCACCATGGAATAAAGTGGCAGTTTGATATTTCTGATCCAGAGGGATCTCAAGGCGGAGACAGAAAGCGAGAGGTTTATCGTTTGGCATTTGAAGAAGATAGCTCTGGGGTTAATCGTGCCAGAATAAAGGTTGCCCTTTATCTTGAAGACAGTGATTCTAATAGTGGTACATTTGGGTTAATGGTATTTGATAAAGAAGAGGATTATGATCCTACTGCTGCTGGGTATATTGGTAGCGGCAACACAAACTTTAACGGAATATCATCAAAACACTTTCTTAAATTAGACGGCGGAACTTCAAATAAAGATTTAGACTTTGAAGGTACGGGATCTGAGTATCAAGAAGGTATTCTTGCGGATTTTTATGCGATAGAAAATAAAGAAATTGTTGAGCCTTATAGCGGTGCAGGAAAAGCTCCTCGTACCCCAAAAGGAGATTATGTAGTAACCCAAGAATATCAACAAGGGGATACTGTCATTGCTCCAACTACTTACGGCGCAAATGGGGTATTTATTTATATAAATCCCACTGCATCTCTGGGAAAACCTGTCACTAATTCGGTTTATTGGAGACAATTATTTCATAGGAATTTTGGGATAAATGATGGAACTCAATGCTCTGCCCAACTTTATACTACAGCACTTCAATACAGATCTAACGCAACACTCACTATCCAGGCTCTTGATATTGGGGACTCTACTGCAGCGATATATAAGGATGCAGAATCGTTCGGTCAAAGCGTATTCTTTATAAATCCCCTAGATGGGACTGCGATCAAGAATAAAAATAAAGACCAAAAACTGGAACTTCAAACTGTTTGGCAGTATGAAAATAACCTGCCTATGGATTTGTACTATGACGCAGATATAACCAATCAACAATATCATGGTGGCGGGTGGTCGTTGAGGAACTATGAAGAGGATCTAGTTTTTGCCGACCAAGTCTCTTTGTTTTATAGATTTGCCGCTGATACTAATGGAACCCTTTCTGGGGATCTTCAATTTTATTACATCTCTCTTAGAGATTTAATGTTTACAGATGGCGATGATGAAATAAGTTGCAGCTTGACCAGTGGAAATTCAACCGTTAGTCTATCTGCTGGAGAATCCACTAATAGTATAACTGTCGGGCAGCGGGTTAGCGGCTCAGGTATTCAATCTGGAACTAGGGTTAAATCCATTGGAAGCTCTACAGAATTCACCCTCACAAAGAACGCGAATGCTAGTGGCGCGAAAACTTTAACGTTCCTTGGTGACCTTCCAACCTATACAGACAGGAATGATGAGCCCAGTATATTAAAGAACTATAAAAAATTAAGTGATGATTTTCCTAGTGATAACGACGCGAGGGATAACGTAATATCTCGACTTAAGGCTATTAGGACTGATGTATTTCCTGGTAGGTACGGGCCATCTGCTAACGCTGATGATGGCCGCGCGGCTGGAGTTGAAGAAGTTCACGAACAAACTTCGGATACTGATAAGGTATGGCAAAATAATAATAAATATAACGTTAGAATTGGTAGAGACGCGATTGAAGATCAATTGCTCGTTGTCGCTGCCAGTGAACCTATTGATGTAACAAATCAAGGACAAGATTATGTTGATCCTATCACAAAATTACCCATACTATTGTCCGCAGATAATTATGCTAGAACTCCAATAAACTCAAGCGGCGATCTTGAGGCTTTGGACTCCATAACCCTGTCGGACGTACTTGATGGTGGTGCAGCTGGTTTTCTCGAGGTTGACAAACCTTTAAGTATCATAAGAGGTAAGGGTAAGGGAGCCCTAGACGAAACAAATAAGCGCACGTTAACCGCTCAATTTAGTAGAGATGGAGAAACCTCAATAACGGACTACGCCACCGCCTATGTCTGGGCTGAGGCTTTAGAGGGAGATGATAATGTTAATTTATTTGTTCAATTAGAAACAGGGGCCAACGGAAAAACTAGCAGCGACGATAATCAGTCTGGGCAAGGCTCGATAAGTAACAGGCCATCTCTTCATATTCATACCGCCAAAATTACAGCTGCAGATAGTAAGGGTAATGAATATTCTACAACTAGAAGTCTTAAATATAAAATTAATCGAGGGACTCCCCAAGCTCCTCAAACTTTAGCTAGCGATCCTAAAATCGACGCGCCCTGGCAAGTGGGTTATACTTATTATGATGAAGGTGCCGAGACTTCTTGGACTGATGGCGATGCCGACCAATGGCAAAGAATATTCCACCTTAGAACTCACGGCGCTAGCTCAGTAGCAAATTTGAATGGAGTTCCAGTTGAAAGTGTTCAAGTAGCTAATTCTAGTGATGGCTCGCCAAATAGCGTAAGTGTAGAATTTCAATTCACTGACCCCAACACAAAAAGAACTATTTTTGCTCAGGAAACGATTTATATTGCCGAGGGCGGCGACTCCGAGCGTGGAATCGTCTTGGGTGCATCTACTCAAACGGTAATATTAAAAAGAGATAATTCAATTATTCCTAACGGGGGCGTTCCGACCTGGAGTGCCGACGGAACAACCGCAACATATGAAGATACCGATCCTATTAGGGTTTTTGCTAGGGTAACTAATCTTTTGCCGTCTGAGCAATCTGGATATTCCTTGGGGGCCGAAAGTGGTAAGCATCTAGCCTCCGTTACATGGGAGCCTCCTGCTGGACTTGAACTCTATTCTGATCAGGCTCTTAATACTTTAATGAGCGGCGACGGTCTAACGGTAGAAATTACCAAAGAAAATCAAATAGTTGATGCTTATGTAAAACCAAGCCAAATAAAAACCCTTGAGCAGGCCACAATAAAAATTATATCTGAGAGGCCAGATGATGTTTCAGTTGCTCAATATGATGCCGTAGCTAATTCTAGCTCTAAAAACCCTTATGGAGATTTTCAAGACGAACTTTCCATAATCCTGCTGGAGGAGGGCACTGATAATTTAACATGTTTACTAGATAACGAGGCTGCAAGTTTTGAGGCTCAACTAGTTTGGGAGATGGAGGCTCAAACAGAAGCTACCGCATCTTGTACGACAACTAACGGTAACCGACAGGTTGATACTAGCGGAACGGGCTTTGCTGTTGGTCAAGATGTTAGTGGGCCAGGTATCCAAAGCGGAAGTAAGGTTACTCAAATAGTAAACGGCGGATTTAAGATGAATAAAACCGCCTCTTCAAGCGGAACTAATAATCTTGTGTTTACGGTTAATGAACAAGTGCAAACTTATGTTGTCGAAGACTCCTCTTTAAGTGGCGCTCAAACCGATGTATTTATGTGGGAGGGTAGCGTACAATTAACGCCATTAACCTTAAATGATAGCTCTACATCTATAGCCTTTGAGCACAGCCCTAAGGGCACTAATCTTGATGAAATAGTTACTCAAGAAACTTCTAGTATTATTTACTGGGCTATTTTTAATCGCGAAAAGGACAGCGATTGGTGGGGAAATCAAGGCGTAACCGTTAGATCCATGTTGGCTACTTTTATAGCGGATGCAGAAAATAAATCAGGGACAGGTAACGACCCTATTCTTACAAATGGAACATATTGGGGTGGAGTTGATGTTGTTTATCGCTCGAAAGATATTACTCACAGTGATATTCCAGTTGGTACTTTTTACATAGATAAAGTTGAGGGCACAAATGTTGTTCCTGCTAATACTTACACTCCTGTCGAGGCAAATAAGAAATGGGCTTCTGGTATTCCGACCTCAATGAGTAAAAGTAGGCATCACAGAACCTCTTTAATTAGTTATACAATAAACTATAGAAATATAAAAGGGGACACAGGTTCTCTTGTAAAGACTCAAACATTTAGTCGTGCAAATAGCGGGGTAGTTCCTTATAGTTTAAGTCTTGAGGCCACCTCTCTAGTTGTTGGGCAACAAGAGGATCTTACAATAACACCAGGGGAAATAATAATAACCGCTAATTGTGTAGGTTTTGAGGGTGATATAGATCAGCTTCCAGATTTAAGTGGCGGCCCAGGATATCTCAATGATTTACCTCAGCGAAATAAGGTAATTTGGGATCTTTATTCCTGGGATGACCAGCCGCTACTGGAGGGATCTGATCAGGATATTAATAATAATCCTATAATAGAAGCTAAAAATCATGACAGTAGATTAGAGAATAATCAAATTATATTCAGGAGCAGTGGCAAGAGAGGTTTAGAAAGGTTATTTCTTGATTCTAGTCGACCGCTCGATCAATCGTGGAAAGGTCAAGATAAGGCTGGAATTAAAATTAAGGCTTGGACTGTCGCGCCAGACGGAAGGACTCTTTCTGATGAAGTTGTTATTCAAAAACTAAAGGAAGGTACAAGCGCTAAAACTCTAAGGCTTGAGTCCTCTAGTTATGTTATTAAGAGGTTGAAGGACGCCGACTTGACTCCTACCTCTATTACGTTTACCGCACACACTCCTAATATACCCCTGGCTCCCCATGATATTTTACCCTCTCGTATAGACGGCCATAATCCTGAGACTGTTACCGACACTAACTCCGCTCATCTTCATAAATCGAACATAAGCTGGCACTTGATAAAAAAGGATGGGACTGATTTTAGCGCTGCTGACCGCACTAAAGTCCTTAGCAGTTGCACTATCGCTGTAGATAATAATAATGGCGTTGGGACATTAACTATTACCAATATAAACAGCGAAGATAATCGTGCTGTACTCGCTAATGGTTTTAAAATTAGGGCTGTAGTCAAAGACCCTCACTTTGAAGCAGGAAAGAATCTCGAGCAATGGCCTTCTGATTCTACGACTGTCCAGGTCTTAGACGAGGGACTAGACGCAATCTCTGTTGTTAATAGCAACGAGAATCACACACTGACTGCCAATGAGTTTGGTCAAGTTAGCGACTACACTGGTTCTGGGACAGCTATACAAGTATATGAGGGCGCTACCGCACTTACTTATGTGAGCAGCGTAGCAGCTTCAGATAAATCAAAGTGGACTGTAACTGCCTCAAGCCCTGGTGATCATATTACTCCTAATGCAAACCCTTCGGGGCAAAACGGAAATACTGCAACATATGGGGTAGCTAGTGGTCTAAATAATGATCAAGAAGCAGCGACTATCACGTATCAAATTACAGGCAGGAAGGCAAACGGAGATGAGTTTGCCACTTCAACTACTCAAACTTTTAGTAAGAGCCGAGGAGCTGTATCTCCAATAACTGTAGTATTGAGTAATTCCGCCCACCAGCTAACAGCCGATAAGGATGGGGCGGTTACATTTTACGATGGAAGTGGGACGACGATTACAGTTTATCAAGGCGCAGATAAATTAATCTACGATGCTACTCCCACGGCCGCTGGACAATGGGAGGTGAGTGCATCGAATGGCGTAAATATCAATGTAGGAGCTATAAACTATGCAAATAACGTCGGAACGGTTCTGGATGCGTCTAATGCTGTATCTGGTGAAGACTCCCCTTATATCGATTTTACAATTACAGGAAAAACCCTACAGAATACAAGTATAAATCAAGTCGTTAGACAACAATTTAGTAAATCAAAACAAAGTAATATCGCTGGACCTGCTATTGTATTTAGAGGTGATTGGGGTAGTAAATTGGAGTATTTCTACTTTGCTAACAATGATCAGATTACCAGAAGGGATGTTGTAAAGTACAATGGCGCTTATTATATGAATAAGGCTGCGATCCCTGCGAATGACGGCGGCAACGCCGATCCTACTGCTGACACTACTCGGTGGGAGGGAATGGGCGCCAGCTTTAATAGCGTAAGTACTGGCCTAGAGATGGTTGACGAGTCTTTCGTTAAGAATACGCTGACTATGGAAGATGATGCCGAATTAATTGTGAATGCTGACGGTGACGATGCAGATAGCACTAGCGCAACACTGCATAATCAACACGGCACTAATAATATGAGTGGCGCTGGGGAGGTTGGCTGGTACTTGGATGGAAATGGAAATGTTACTATCGGTAGAAATGGTAGCTCTATGATAACTTATGTTTCATCGGGTCATGGAACTGACAATCCTAACGGAGTCCTAACGGTTAATCCAAATACCTTAACCATCCAATCAGGCGGAACCTTCCTTGGTAGTAACCTTGATACTGCAGGAAAACTTCAAAGGTCACATATTGGAACTTTAAATATTAATGATTTAAGTGACGTCGACACGGATCAGGGCATGCCGCTTGCTCATGGGAAAGGAATTGTTTATAATGCCGAGGCGGCCACTCCGAGGTGGGAGGTTGGTGACGCTGGCGGAAAAGTGAAAGTTCAAAGTATTCCTCCTGCAGATGCAGAAGAAGGGCACTTGTGGTGGGACACTGATTATGCAGCACTATACGTCGCACTCGTAAAGGATAATCAAATAAACTGGGTTAGAGCTATACCTGAATTTTAAACCACTACCAAAAAGTAATCTGACGCACATCCTTCTCCTAATTTTGGAGTGTTCCATCCAGCCGCTGGAGCTGTATCTTGCTCAAATCGAAACTTGTAAAGACCTGGCACGTCTGGCTTGAAGTAAAAGAAGGGTTTTCCGAAGTGGAAGTTTGCTAGTGCTGGGTCCTTCCCTCCAGCAGGCCAAGAGGGATATGCAACATGCCCCGCCTGTGACCCGTTCCAGAAACCAGGGTAGAGTTTGTAGGCCTCCTCATTAAAAGCATCCGCTGCAACCACAGAGTCTATCCAGTTTCCAGAGGAATTCTTTGTTTTTCCAGCGATAACTCCTTGCGTTCCGTATTTTGCAAGGTAATCTGGGCTATGGATGCCTGACCAATCGGTATTTCTGTCGTTGTATTTGGGCCATTCGTTCCATAACCCATACGAATTTAATAGACTTGTATATGACGCTTGGGTGGCTTGAACGCCTATATTTGCCCAGGCTGCATTGCGGTTTGGAGGAAGTAATCTTGCGGCTATATTATTACTTGCATTTGGCGCAGTTTGGCCAAACCATCCAGGCATCCAACTTATAATATATTCGTCAATTAAGGGATTCGAGTTTGGGTGTGCCTGGATGTTTACCGCTATTTGGGTATCAAGATTAAAACTTACGCCTGGGTTTCCAATTGGTTCTTTACCTTCAAGCGTTTCTGGTCCAAATCTATTAGTAGTAAGAGGTGGACCAGGCAATAAACCCTTCCAGTATTTAGGTTTCTGTCCATAACTGTCCCAGGCAAGTCCATGGTTTATGGGTTTTCCTGCATGACTGTCGCAATGGTCTCCCCATTCGGCATTTGTTGGAGGAGTTACGGTAAAAGATGAGGATCTAGTATCTAGTTTGCCAAAGTCACCTGTATAGTCTCCTCTTTTTTTCCCTCCACGACCTTCGGGGTTAAGGTGGGTCTGTGATTTACCTTCGCTTGTAGTAATCCATGAGTTTACATCTTTTTCTGCTCCAAGGCACCCTCTGCCACTTGGGCTAGAGTTACTGCCGTGTGCAGGATTCCCTAATTGAAAGCCTCCGTAAGACGTCAAAGTTGAGCCCACTCCCCAGCTATCTATTCCGTGTTCGGATTTTTCTGAAAATGGATTTTGAAAACTGAAATACTTCGCCCCGACTCCATCATAAAGCGTTGGGGCTTCTTCGTAGGTTGTCTGAGGGGTATACCCATGAAGTTTATCCGCCTCTGGGTAAAGACCTTCGAAGGTAGAGTTTTCACCATTTCCTGGGAGCCCAGGCAACGTAGTGTCTATCCGAGGGCCCCAGCGATTTGGAACATCTCCGTCAGAAAGAACCGCAGATGAGCCAGCAGTTGCGGCTGTAGTAGTATCGAAGGCTCTGTCGCAAAGCATAAAACTCATATGCCCTGGATGACCTCCTGCCATCGATCGATCGCCCTGCAATGGGTTCTGACTCGCCTGCTCCGCAGAGAGATTTGTATTCGAATTATAACCTTGGACCTTATGCGCATTTGGGTACAATAATACTGGACCGCCCCAAGCGGAAGTTTCCGAGGCTTTTTGAAGTTCTGCACCGTTAGTGTTGAGGGGCGGTATGTAGTCGCCGTTTGAATTAAAATTTAAATCGGTAAAGCATGTGTAATCATAGACGATCGGGGGATTTGTACAGATCCCCTCTGATGTATTCCATGTCCTGTAGGTAAAAGTGGTGGTTCCCTCTGAAGTATTGGGCTCTAATCGGCCAGCAAAATACTCGCGCCAGTAATAGGCATGCCATCTAATCTCGTGTTTTTCAAACTCATGAAGCTCATTCCATAGCTCTTCACACCAACCCCTTATTAAATTTAAATGATACGGGTGATACCTTCGAGCATTTAAATTTTCAAGCTCAACGGGATTTGGAGTAAGTGGCACTGCTGAGTTTGACGGTTTTTCTACAAGACCTCCCCAAAATTTCAAAAACAGATCGGTCGGGGTCGTTGCCGTCTCCGATGGGTCTCTATAGAGAGACATCGCCACCGTATCTCCCACTGATACTGCAGGATTTGAATCGCTAGAGAGCGCTAACGCCATGCCACAATTTTGACTAGCAAAATCTGGAAAAGTTTGATTTGCGGCTAAGCCGCTCGGGGTGGTTGTCGCTCCTGAAGTTGAAACATTAATTCTTGTGATTAAATAATTATGCCAAGGGTGATGGCCGTTAGGTGATGACGAGGATGCTGTTACTGGCGGATTTGAATAGGCGGGCAGAAGTGTGTGGTCTAACCAGGTTTGATATTCTGCCGACGAACTTTTGGACGCACACTTTCGAGTACCTCCGTATTGGCTTTGCAGTGCTGTATCGTGACCTGATCTTGGGCTATAATTTGAAGGGTAACTACTAAGCAGTGAACCATTTCCGTTGCATAGCCTTAATTCTGGCCTAATGTTTATCATTTCCCGTCTATTTAAATCTATAACATAAACTTGGTAGATTCCAGATTCTAGTGACCTCCATCCGATTTCATGATATCCGTCCATATCTACCGCCTCTGCAAGGGGAGCTAACATTGTCCATTTTATTCCTCCATCTCTACTGATTCCAAATCTTAGATATCCGTCTTCGTCTGCCAAAAGTGAGTTGTATTTTACCCTAACTTTTAATTCTCCGTTAAAAAAGCCAATATCATCAGCGTACGGATCTGAGTTATAACCTTCGTCTAGTGATAAAATCTGGACGTCTAATTGGAATCCCTCTGGGTCAACATCATACGGCAACTCCCAATCACCACCACTAAAGGATTTTGAAGTACTCCTCCTAGGGCCTGTATTATCCCAAACCGTTGCGAATTTATAAGTCGCACCCCTGGTGAATCCATGAGATATAAAATAAGCTTTTTTGAATTCATCTAA
>Ga0310344_10000064_pt1 | contig 94091 bp, 56 predicted proteins | sample HC15DNA20200_MG_FD_203801 | JGI IMG/M metagenome (GOLD analysis project Ga0310344, IMG submission 203801) | Marine microbial communities from station ALOHA, North Pacific Subtropical Gyre - HC15-DNA-20-200_MG | ecosystem: Environmental > Aquatic > Marine > Oceanic | place: Pacific Ocean: North... | reverse complement strand
CGTTCATTCGTGACATTTGCGCTAAGTTCATGTCGCTGACAAAAATGCCTCTAGGTGCGCTCATGCCGAATATGCTTACACCGTCTTGTTTTAGAACATCGTAATGATGGCTTCCGTGACGTATGAACCTATCAACGAATTGTGTTACGTCGTCACCTGCGTGTAGCAGGATACCTGATCGTCCAACAAAATCTAAAAGAAATTCGCTTGATACAATCCAACGTTCAGCTTCGTTACCTGTAATGAATTTACGTATATAACTGTTGATTTGCGCTCTTGGCATATGGGCTAAAGAACCCATTTTTACAAGAGCTTTAAATTCTGAGATAGAAGTAAGCGCATCAACACGATCCAAGTGACCGGCTTTAGGTACATATGTGATTAAAGATCTTGCAAACTTCGCAGGATAATAGGCCATTGATGTGGCTGTCGCTAAACTAAATACTTTTAACTTTTCAGCTAATCCTACTTCCGCATTGAAACTTCCTGTAGGCGGTATGTTGTCTGTGTAATAATTTCTTGCGGCTCTCCACCAGCCTTTAGGAAGAACGTCACCTTTTTGAAGGTATCTAACCTTTCCTGTCTCATCAATTATGCGACCATCACCTTTGTAATAATTCAACAGGTCGCTAACTTCACCCTCATCCATAAGTCTTTTAAAGATTTCGCCTTCATCTAACATCTTTTGATGACGGCTAGTAATTAGAGTTACGTCCGCTTTTGATAAACCCATCATCATATTAGCCATTGAAGCTCGTTGATCTACGTCACGAATTTTAAGTAATGCACCCATATCAGCGTGACTAATTTCTTTTGATAACGTGAGAACCCCATTATCAATATCTTCCATTAATAATGCGACTGCGGTGTAATCTTGTTTTTCTAAATACTCGCCAGATAATCTAGCTATACCAGCAGTTATATCATTATGACTGTTCTTACCGAAATCAACAGTCTGATCCATTAAAGTTTTAACTCGTTGCCAAGATGCGCCTCTGAAAGTTAAACGAGGAATAAATATTGCGTCAGGATCAACGCCACCCATCTTTGATGATAATGCTCTAGCACCTAAATCGTCTTTAAGAAAATTCCAAAACCCATCATATGTTGACAAGTCTTGTGGTTTTACTCTTTGTCCAGTAGCGGTTACCCAACCATCATCCAATCGGGCTTTCAAGTTGTATTCAATCATGTGTTGAAGCCCTTGTTCCATTCCCGGAATTAATCTAGTGAACTCTTCAAGCAAAGCATCTGCATCAACACTTGCTAGATCAGGGTGCCTCTTAAGTAGTTCTTCTTCTACTTTCGCGTAGGTCGCATCTACACCCATCTCATCGCGAATAGCTATCCGAGCATCTTCTGTTCTATTAAGTTTGTCGAAAGTTTCATTGACTTTTTCAATAAACCTGTTCCTAGCATTAGCGTTCATCCTCACTAAAGGATTCAATAACCCAACTGCACGTAACCCTCTATGGCTTCTTGACCATTCACTCATCAATTCATCGTGCGTGTTGCTAAGTCTCGCCATTTCTGATCGAGGTAGTTTGCCTCCATGCTCACGAACTATTCTCGAATATTGTTCAGCTAAATCTATTGTCTTCCAAGCGTCAGCATTACGTATACCCATCTTGGTTAGTTTCGCCGCAGAAAACGCTGGTCCAAGTAGCCATGTTGTCGGATCAAATACAATCCCTGTAGCTATTGTCCCAGTCGTACCTACCATTTTGCCGTACAGACTGTCAGGTGCCGCGTCAGGTAAGAAAGGCAGATACTTGTTGAACATTCTTATAGAACCATTGAACGTATCTAATTTGTTTGATTGTAAAATAGCTAATGCTTCTTGACTGTCTTCTCTTGCTAAAGATTCATACCAATCCGAATGCAAATTGATTGCGTCTTCTATTGGTCTGCCACGCGCTTCCATTTCATCTTTAAAATATTCAGCGACCGCATCATTCCCTTGAGCTACATACATTCTTAATAGCTTTGTTCTATCAGGTCCCACTAATTCTAAAGCGTCAGCAATAGTATCTTTACTGTAGGAATCATTTTCTAAACGTGTGTTGTTCCATGCTTCTCTCCATTTAGGAGGTTTAAACATAGAGTTAGCACCAAGTTCTTCTAAATACATTAAACTTCTAGTGAAGCGTTGCCCAGCTCTCCAACTTTTTTCAACACCCTCCCAAAGAGATGAACCTACAAAACCTAAACCAGCGCCAACAGCTTTGACTGGAGCTAACGCCGCTTTTGGTAAAGCAAGAGGAGTACCCCAACTTCTATCATCCAACCAGTTATCAAAAGGATTAAAAGGAATGTCCCAAGTTAAAGCTCGTTGCCACCAAGGGCGTTCATCTTGTTTTTTATCAGGCAACTCGTAACCAGCACTTAACATCATTTGTTGAGTTGTTGGTGGGAGATTAGCAAATTCAGAAGGCTGGAATGTTTTAGGAACTTTTTTAAAATTCTCTATCTGTTGCCTTAAATAGATTTGATCGTTAGCCGTGTAAAGAGTCTCAAGCTGTTTGTCTATAGATATGTTGCTACTAGCTAAATCAACTAGCCGAGTAGAAAGTTCCGGTCCTTGAATAAATCTACCGGCACCACTTCGCATAAGCGTAGCGTAATTCTCTCCATACATAATGGAGTTGAGATTGTCTTCTCGCCCCCAGTTTCGGTTACTTGATGTAACTGGGTTAAATCTAGAATTGACCATTACGTAAATGGTCTTTCAAATCATCTGCCGCCATTCTGACAGCAGGGTCAGGAACATGTTCCGCTAAATCACTTAAAAAAGCCGCGGCTCTCGTCTTGTTGCTAATAATAAATTGTTGAGGACGAGAACGCATGTTCGTACCTTGAGCTGTTAATGGCGTAATAGTATTAGGGAAACTCGATGCCGCTTCCACAGGATTCACAGGAAGGTTTTGTTCAGGAACCGCACCTGTAGCACCAACAGTCGGATCAGACATATCCGGCATACCTATGTCTTTAATCAGTCCTTCATTAGTTTGAACTTCACCATAATCAGCGCCAGCCGCCATTGGTGTAGTTTTAACAGGAAGATTCTTTTTAGCTCTGACCATTAGCTAGTCCTTAATGCACTAGCTAACTCTTGTACTGCGCCCGGAGAAAATCCTTCTGTGGGTTGTTCAGCAGGGGCTTGTCCTAATCCTTGTGCGCCAGCCGCCATCCCCATCGCTTCTTCAGGTGCCATCATTTGACCCTCTTCAGGTGGAGGGGCTACCGCCGCTTGCTCCTCACGAATTTCACGGTCAGCTTGTTCGATCGCTTCAAAAATATCAAGCCCTTTCTTACGGTGCTTCTCTATTTTAGAAACATAAACAACTGGTAGCTGTCCTGATAATGCTTGCTGTTGTATCGCCTGCATTACTGCTTCTTCCAAAAGTTCTTCATCTACTCTGCGACCTTCAGCTTCAGCATCTTCAATAAATGGATGCTTAGTACGGAAAGTTCTTAGACTGATACCTTTCATACCAAGCAACTGGCCTAATTGAATTGTCGTTCCTTGAACATCTGCGCCGGGGACTGAGTACGAAACCACATTGTCATATGTCTCAAAATGTTCGTTTGGAGTAAATTCTACTTGACCCAAATCCCCAGCGTAACCAGTGAACATAGAGAATTTTTTACTACCGAAATAACCTTTATAAGAAGCGAATAGGCATTCGTTTAGATGAGGAAGATGAGCCTCCATAATCTCTTGCATTTCTTGGATACGCGGATCCAATGCCGCGCCCATAAGCGAGTCGATTCCTCTACCTGTACGTAACGCTCCGTAAGTTTCCCCACCAATTTGTGGGACGGTTCCTGTCGATACACGAGCATTTCTTTCCAATCTGTCGATGGCAATATTTGTACTCGGATCAGGGCTTGATCTTAATTCGCCTATTTCTTCTGCGTCGAGAAGTATGTTTACTTCTCCTTCACGACCGTCTTTCCATTCACCTCCGACGATCATAGGCACCTGACCCGATCGTCCTATTATATACCTATCAGGGAAGATAGCTTTTTCCTGTGCCATTATTTCCAACGCCATCATTTTTGACATAAGATCCACGATTCCTACAACATTTGATATTGAGGAAGCAATCTTATCTAAGCTGACTCGACCCGGAGTTATCACACAAGGCATACCAGCTTTGTTCGGTGCGCGTGACAATTCAATCTGTGTGCTGTGTCTAGAATATGTATTGTTCTCAAAGAAGTGATGGTATCTTGGCCCCATGATGCCGATGACTATATGTTCGTCATCTACCCATTCGCAAACATCCCATAGTTCTTGTCGTGATTTTTCATCAGAATTTACAGGTCCACCATTTTCTTCTCTGGAAGCAGGGTAATGCGCCCTTAACCAGTCGCCTGATTTGCCGTAAATAAACCCACAATTTCGTGGTGGATCTACGTCTTCGTATGCTTTCGGTTCTGGATATACACCCAAAGGATCACGTATATCAATACGTGGAAGCCCCTTATTAAAATCTGGTGTTACCACTAAACAAGATGTGGCATACCCAGCTAAATGCCTATAAGCGCGGCGCATTTTAATCTTATATTTAGATGAATACCATGTCGCAGACAACGCTCTTCTACGAATATCAGCATACTCTCTTGACCTGATACCACGTTCTTTAGACTGATCTACAGCTGGGCATCCGATAAAAGGCATCACTGATGCGGCTCTTTGAGCTACAGCATCAATGTTCTCTGATATTAAAGCAGGGGTAAGAGGAGGCAGAACAGGTTCTTCATCCATTGATGGCAACGGTATGACATATTCACCGTTGTAACGCTCCTTTATTTCGAGCATTCGATCCAATAAAGGGCTTTGTGCGTCTTGTCGTTGTCGTATTATTGATACAATTTCATCAAATGTATACATTAATAAACCTTACTTGTAGACACACTTGACTTCCAAGGTAGTCCTTTATACCTGAATTGTGAAGAGTCAACACTATATGATTGCTTTCTTTGTCGCCATAATATCCATATGAACCAGAGCGCCATTACCTGATCCTGTCTTAGTCTAGTACCGCGTTGTAATGGTCGCCATGCTTTAAGCTGTCTAATCAATTCATCAGCCTGATGGCGTGTGGAAGGATCATCAGCATATGGGATCTCAATTTCTTGTCGCATAAACGATAAAGCCATAGAAGGAACACCAATATTTTCATCATATTTGTTTACACCTGTTAAATGTTCCCTTACACGGAACCCATATCGTTCCGTCATTTCAACTAGTCTTTCATCACGAGATAACCCTTTTTGGAATACCATCGCTTCTATAACAACATCTGTTACAGATGAACCATTTTGTCCACATCTCAATACAGCTTCTTCAACTACTTGTAGTATCTGTTCATTACGTGTCAGCCCCACATCTTCACGAACGAAAAGAATCTTCAATTTGTCTTCATGTGGAGTAGCCGCAATCACACAGTTGTTAGAACCAAGAGCAGGGTCTAAACCGATATAAACACTACAATTCTTTGGTGGGTGATGATTCACGGAACGTAATGGATTTAAACATTTCTTTATAGATTCCTCATCAAAAGTAGCTTCAGCTGAAGAAGATGGTTGTTGCATATAGTTACGTGACCATGCCTCTTCCCCAACTTTACGACGAATCCTGTCAAGAGCTTCCATAGAGAACATCTCAGGCCACAAAGGTTCAGGTTCATCATTCTCATTTTGTATAATGGCAGGGAATCTAATAACACTTAGAATGTCAGGATCTATCTCCCTCATTACCCTTTCATAGAAATCATCTTCACCTACACGAGTACCATTAATACTCGTTCGACCATTCTCACCCGGACGAGTAAGCCAGTCCTGACGGAAAATCTCGAACATCTGTTCTGTAAGATTCAACGAAACACGAGATTGAATATCATCAATGTGTAGATGATCGGTACGTGTACCAGCAATCTTCGATCGCCAACCTAAAGAAACCATAGAATAATCACGCTCATCGTGACGAGACTTCTTAAACACGTTAAAATAATCAGCACCCCACGCTTGAGCAGTTTTACGACCGCTCTGATTTTGAGGTACGAAAGGTCCATATTTAGCTACATATTTAGGGAAAGGTCCATGAGGTTCCATCCGGCTACGTATACGCCCAAGAATTTTGCGCGCCATGTCTTGGCCCTCAGATCCGACGGTGATCCTGAATTCGGGATTTGTCGCCAATTTGTAGCAGAAGTAGTCCTCGGCAAGCGTAGTTTTGCCGTGTTCTGGAGGCCAGAGAATCAGGGTAATGTTTCCGGGTGGTGTGTTTTCATACGCTTCGATGGCTTTGATATGGAACCAAGGGGACATGTGCCCGAAATAGTGACTTCTGAAACTTTGAAAAGTGCCGTCCCACTTCTCCATACCGCCGTCAGCGACCGCTTTAGCTCTGATGGAGTCCGCTTTCTCAGCGAAATCAGGTATGCGTTGTCTCCACTTATCGTAAGCGGATCGGGTGACACCAGCGATAGCACACGCCTTAGAGATAGTTCCATGCTCCGCGAGTCCTTCAAGGAACAATTCACGAGTCTTCTGTCCCCTGACTTTGCTGACGTTGCCGCCATGTTGTTCATGCGTAGTATTAGTCATGGCCCCTCTTGGGTTAAGAATGATCGAAAACTGACTTCTCTACCTCTATCGCAACAGTTTCGGTACCAACAACCCCGCTAGTTCCTTCAAACTTCACGGTATGTGTACCTACTTGATCTAAGGTCACATCAACATAGTACTTGCCTGTGCTTAATCTATTGATACTGGTTTCGAGATTCGTGGTGGTACCGTCAGGTTTCTTCTGATAGACATTGACTGATTCATAAATACCATCTGCCCAACTTCCATCTGAGTCTGTTGGATCAGTTAATACCGATGGGTCACTAGACCAGAAAGAACCTGTGACTCTGACCACATCTCCTTTGTCATATTTTGCCATTAAACACCTACTTCTATTGTTACGTTCTGAAGCTGTTTAACTTCTATAGTAATTTTTGGATTCGGATTAATAATATAGTACACATCGTCATGCGGTAGTGTCGATGATGCAGTTATGTGATACGTAATAATATGCGTTATATCTGAAACAACAGTCTTACCAGTGAACAGATGCAAACCACCTGATGTGTTACGCCCACGGTAATCGAACTCGTTTAATGGGTGAACTTCAGTAGAAAACGTAGGTTGATACGTCCACTCTCCAGCAGGAAGTTCAGAAGAACCAAAGTTGTATTCTCTACGATCTTGCCCAAGCCCAGTAAACGCATACGTATAAGTATCGTTTACATAGGTTATGCCAGATAAACCAGACGCTCCGGTAGTTAACCCTCTAAATGTTAAAGAAGTGTTAGTACCATTATAGTTTTGATCTATCGTATAATCGGCGGTTCTGCTATACGCAGTCATTGTTATTCTTCTTCAACCCAAGAAGTTGATGCCTCATCCCAAGCGTAAGTGGTGCCAACAAGTAATCTCATTTTGCCATCATTATCACCATCTACATATTCCCAAGTTCCGGGGTATGCGACAGGTGGCGACCAGCAACCTTGAGGGCGTTTAACCCCATCCTGCCAATGTGTCTGCCATGTGAATGAAGGAAAATCTTCCGGTTGTGGTGGTTGTTGCCACTCCCCAGCCTCTTCATTCCATATATATCCGGGTGTTTCAGCTACAGGAGCTTCCCAATAACCAGTAGTTTCATTCATAACCCATGAAGGAAACGGTTTAATATCATCTGGCATTTTGAAAATGTTTAATGAACTGTCATAAACATCGCCTTCTTGTGCGAAACGACCTCTAATATTATTATTGTACGAGCAACGAACCCATGTGCCGCCTTCAACAATATTTAGAGATTCAAGAAAAGCAATAGATTTAGGTTCATCATCCACACCATCCACTACAGCAATATCGTTGCTAAGAGGTGTTACAAACGTAACAATATTTTCACTATTCACATGTGCGTAATGAGCCACTTCTATCCTTCGATAAATTCTTCTACCGTCATATTAGACGACTCGGCGCTACTTTGGGAAGGTGCGTTTGCGAAAAATGAATAAAAGATAGAAACACAATACTTTGTGTCTACAGCTTTAAGAGTCTTGTGCATATGCGACCAACACGATGGGAAGGTCAAACACTTACCTGCTCTGGGTTTAATTGTTGCTTCTTGAATAGGGAAAATAGTTTCCCCTCCTTCTTCCACATCGTTTAAATAAACGATTTGTGAAATGTGCCTACCTCTAGCCATATGGTTAGTCCACGGAGCGGCATCAGCATGTAAAGCGTGATACCCTTGTCCTTCTTCATATTTTAACAGTGAATAGTTCTCAGCATAAAAATCAGGAGTTCCATGAACAGCTTCAGGACGATGTTTAATGTACTCGTCTAAACATAATTGAGCGTATGTTAATAAAGGTTCATGTGTGGGTGGAGGGAAATTAGGATCGAACCAAAGAACTTTTGATTCTCTACTGTTCTTATCTTCAGTACCAGTAAGAACTTTAGCGGTATCCCACCTGCTTGATCTTTCAGCGTCTTCTATTAACGCTTCCAAAGTATGTAAACCTTCTGATTGCATATATGTTTGCATCAACAAAGGATCTATCCATACAATATCGCCTTCAATCATACAGGTTGCTCCCATCCTCGATGATACTTTGCATCAAATCTAAAGTTAAAAGAAATACTATACCTCACAAAATCATCTTTACCTTCAGCACGAGGAGTGCCGTGACTCAACCAAGGAGGGAAAAGTAAAATTTTTCCCATTGTGGCTCGGTGCATCCATGAAACATTATAATGCTCGAGCAACCAATCTTGATTCATCACACTATTAGCTTGTTGAAATGATATTTCACATTCGTCTGCTCTAGCTTTAAGATAATAAACGCCTGACAAATCACAATTACCGTGTGTGTGAAAGTGAACATAGTCACCTTCTTCTACTTTAGTAACCCAAGACTCCACCTCATATCCCCAAGGTTCCGAGTCTTCCTCTCTTTTACCTATCTCAACTAAATATTGTTGAACATTCATATCAACTTCATTCGCTAAAAGAGGCATATCATCTAAAAGATTGGTCGAAAAAGCATTATCGTTTAATTTGTGTGTTTTACCCCATTTTTCTAGGTAATCAAAATTAAGCGAAGGAAGAAGCCCCTCAAATTCTTTAAGAACAGCTCTTTGGTCATTAATTTTATTCCAATACAAAGGAGTCGGGAAAAGCCACTCTATTGACGGTGCCATTTTTAATTTATTTTTTGGTGATTGTTCCAATTTCCCTCGGCATGTATGTAGCTACTAACACAATTCTTTCATCTCCGAAACCTGCTGGCGGTTCATGCCAATGCATAGTTTCAAACCCTTCAAACGTAACGATCATATCTTCTTGAGGAGCAGGACAAGGCTCATTATCAACATAGGTTATTCCCCCATACCATGTATTTAAATAAATAAGCAGATTCCAATGAGGGAATTCGTGATCCCTGTGGACAATAGATCGTGACGCTTTAGAACATTGAGTCAAATTTATATTGATTCTAAAAATTTCAGCATCGAAACCATTCTCGTTAGCGATCTGTTGTAGAACAGTGTGAGCTAAATCTTTTTTCGGAGATTCATACTGTGCAAGAGCAGAATCAGGATCGAAATGCTGTTCTAAAGCCGGTCTGTTCTGCAAAGTGTGACTATAAAGAGTTAAATCATTATAAGGCATCCATTCTTCGTCATACTTCGCTGTGAAAGTTTGCCTCGAAAAGAGACAATCGTTTGAAAGAGCAAAGGCTTTCAATTCATGGTATTCCTCAGTAAGAGGATTAAAGAGTAGCTCATGCTTAGGATCTGAAAAAACAGTTTCAGGATCTCTTTTTTGTTTCAAACCAGACTCGTCGTGACCTATCAAAAGTTTGTCAGTATCAGCGCGGTTATCATCCCTCACTTCAAACATGTTTTTACTATACCAGCTTTAGTAGGTGATATCCCATCTTATAATAAGACAACCGCCACCACCAAAATAACTTGCAGGACCACCACCGCTACCTGCACCTGTGCCTCCATTACCTGATCCTGAATAAGCTCCACCATTCGGTGATTGTGTTGGAGATACCCAACCCGGACCAAAATAGCCACCGCCGCCACCGGAGAAATATTCGTAACCATCACCACTGGGGCCATTACTGTCACGGAAAGAAGTGTAACCTATACCTTGACCACCCCAACCTTGAGTGGCTCCTGCCATGTACGTACCATAATAGAGACAAGGATAGCCAGTACTGCCAGCGCCACCGCCGCCCCCACCGCCATAATAACCATACTGGTTGTAAGAACCATTACCACCAGTATTACCCTGAGAAGGAGAAGTGGTAGGCGTATTTCCCCCTGCGCCACTTGGCCAAGGACCATCACCGCCACCGCCGGAACCACCTTGAGTAGATGAAGAGTACGGATACGCAGAACCATACCCACCACCTGCCGCATAAATAGCACCTGAAGATGGTGACCAGTAAGAAGACTTATTCCAACTGGAAGGAACAGAAGAACTGTTACCTCCACTATAAGTACCGCCAGCACCGATAGTTATACTATGGTTTCCGTCTACAAGATTTAAACCTGTTAGATACCTGCACCCACCTGCACCAGAACCCCCATGACCCTGAGAGCCCATCGGTTGATAAGAACCGCCACCGCCACCTACAAGAATCATATCGAGAGTAGCTCCTACTGGAGCGTTTTCAAATTCTATACTTCCGCTACTTGTCCAACGGTAAAACTGGTAATTAGAAGATGTCCAAGTGTTAGACCAACCTACAGCAGTATGAGCGAAGGGACCACCACCGCCTGCGAGAAGACCAGCGTTTCTAGCGAATCCTAAAGGCATTACGTTAAGTCGAAATCTTGTCCGGCTGTGAAACCCATCCAGTTAGTGCCACCATTGTAAGTAACAAAAGTGAAAATATCTGTCCTGTTAGCAGTAGTCGTAAGAGTCGGAGCGGTAGCCGCCGACCAATCAACAGACGCAGGCCATGTAATACATCTAGTACCTGTAGCGTCCTGAGTGGCTATCAAAGTAAACGAACAACCCTTACCAGTAACAGCAGGATTATCGAAAGTAAAAGTAGTTGTAGCTACAGCCAAAGTGCAAGTATGCACATTACCCAAAGTAATATCAATCGACTGCGAAGCCGCAGTGTCACCTATCGCATTAACTGTCTCCGCGTAATCAGTAAACTCTGGTGTAGTGATCGCGTTGTCGGCCATCGCAATAGCGCCGCCCATTGTCAGACCAGTCAATGTACCAGTCGAAGTGATATTGGCTTGCGCGGCACCAGTAACAGTCGCCGCTGTGCCACTCACGTTCCCTGTCACATCCCCAGTCAAATCCCCAACGAACCCTGTAGTCGCTGTCATAGTTCCGCTTACAGTCGGTGATGCTGACCATTCCGAAGTTCCTGTTCCATTACCAGCCATAACTGTATTAGCAACAGAAGTCGAAGCGCCAGTACCTACCTTGCCTTCCAACGCCCTAACAGCTTGGTTGACATTAACATGCAAAGTGTCATGCTCGTAACCAGCTTCATTAAGGTCGGTGGTAGCAGTAGGTTCCGCTAACTCCGTGGTCGTATCTAGTGATGTGGGGTAATTAGTAGCCATTTGCTCCCTATCCTAATCTAATTTCTAAAGCATCCGCAAGGAATGTAAAAGTATCTCCCAAAGCTGACGTAGTAGCCGTGGTCATTTCAGTGTAATACAAAAGATTCCCTCCTGTAAGAGCATCATAAATACCTATATGCGTAATAACCGCGATAGGCAAACCAGTGAAAGTATCATCATTAGTATTTTTACAAATAGAAGGATCCGTTTCCAAACCCCCATCAGTAGGAGTCCCAAACGTCACACCCTGCCGAGCGTAACCAGCACCATAACCCACACCGTCCGCAAGTTCAGCACCACCAGACGGATGATTATTTCCCTCACCCGGATTCCCAGTATGCAAAGACATATACAAAGGCGAAGGCATAGTATACGCCTCAACACCCAAAGAATGCTTAAGCAACTTCTGCTCCAAATAAGTAGACATAGAACCAGCCAAAAAAAACTCCTAACAATGTTTCAAAACAGTCTCCCATTATGATACAAATATATAACAACTCCGTCCAGCCTACAGAGTCCACATATGAACGAAGGCTGAGAACCCTTATCAGGTTCATATCGTCCGTCAGAGGGACATTCGCTCCCTACCAGCAAGTCGGCAGGGACAGAGCAAAGCGTGATCGCTCGAACTCAGAGTGGAACCGTACTCAAAACGGACGGATGGCACCCAAGGGGAAACTAGGCAACACCTCCCCCCCACAAAACAACACAAAAACGGTGTCCACGCACTCTCTTACAGGTCAGACATACATATATAGAGGGGGGTGCAGGTACATATGGGGGTTAGTCAAGAGAGCAGGACAGCGCACGGTCAGCAAGTTTCGTCTACTTTTTGGCTGAATTGCGGGGAGTCGGCAGTCCGAGTCGTTCAGTAGTACGTACGCTTTGTCTGATGTGTTTGTCCGTACTCCAGAACGTCTCAGACTGGGGCTGTGCAATCGGAGATTGCTACGCCGAAGTCCTTTCCCGCATCCCCCGCCCGATCCCCTTAGCACGGCGTTTAGGACAGTCAACTACGGCAATCGGAAGTGCGTAGATTGCTCGCAGTTACGTAAGCCCTAATCACCGCGCTATCCAGTGGTCTTGTGACCACGGCACACGACGGAGCGATCCGTCGACGATCGAACGCAATGAATTGCTTGGCGCGAAGAAATCTTCGGATCCTTTGAACTAAGTCTTAGACACCTCACACCGTGAGGAAGCCTTAGTTCTTTTCCGAAGATTTCAGCCGAGTTCGCGCGTTTAAGTGCCATTTGTTTTTTTGTTAGTTTCACTGCCTCTTTAAAAGGACACACACAGTCTCGCCAGTTTAGCACATGACCCATCGAACATAGCGTGCGATTGAGTGACAGGAACCTTTGGGGCAAAGATGAGCCACACTGTGGCTCTGCCCCTTTTCCTGTCAAATCGCGTAGCTACGTTACCGATGCGATCGCTGGGAAATCAACGACTCTCCAAATCAAAGAGAAGATTTGGGGGATTCGTATAGATTTCGTGAGCGATGTGCTGGGCGCGGGACGACTGCGTGCATCCTGCCGTCAGTCGGAAAGGGCGAAATGCTTACTTTTAAACCGTTTCAAGGACTCTCTACCATGTTAGAAGTACACGAAACCGCAATGTGTACCCAATACGAGCTAGAGGCCGAACACGCTAGAGATGCTCCACATGTTGGAGTTGACCCAGAATTTTACACATACAAAATTGAAATTACTGGTAGCGATAGGAAATGGTCTTTACGAAAGATTAGGAGGTAGTTGATCTTGAAATCCATATCGATATTCGAGTTTGGTAGTAGCCATATGGTTGATGGCGTACTTGTTGATGAACAGGTGCGCTATCGGCTATCGGGTTCTACTGTTAGTTTTGAAGATTTTGAGCTAGTAGCGCGTGTAGCTCAAATCAAACTTGGCGCACCCCGCGATCAAGTTGTATACATTAAATCAACGCGTTTAAACCCAGTTCCAAAAACCATTTGGACAATACACATACATAAGGATACACACAATGAGTAAAACAGATGTGGACATGGCAACCACTGAAAATGCCATCGAAAACCCAATTACAGGTACAGAGCTTTCAAATCAACGTCAAGTTGAGAAGCTCATGCGTGGAATTCAAAACGTTTTGGATTTCTCAGTCGCCGAAAGGCTAACTGACAGACCAGAACATCCGGACAACCCTTGGGCTTTAATGAAAGCTTGGCGAATAGGTGATGACCGATTCGCAGGTTGGCTCGGTTGGAAAGAGAAGGACGGAGACTTTGCTTTCCGTTCACATGCTTGGGGTATCTTGCCCTTACATGAAGACACTCCACTAACTTGGGTGGACACTAAAGGGATGAGTTCTGCTTGTCCTTCTAAGGGGCAAGTTACCCCAATTAACACTAACCCATACTACGACATGATGAGGTGTGAGCCGTTAGTGACACAACTACTATACGTTGTGAAGCCTGCCGAGCAGTACGGTATCGGAGCTGATGCACTACTGGTCAGGTCAATATATCCACCTGAATTTGATGACTACAATCCAGAAACTGAAACTGGATTGGCAATTCAGTCGGAAAGAGTTGAACTGACTAAGGGAGGAATTACCGAAGATCGGTACTCTCTTATCGAACACTCATACAGCGTAGATGCAGAAACAGGTGAGAAGCGACCAGCTACTCGCACTATTCCCTTCTACGTTGACGCAGATAACACTGAAGTGCTGTACTCAACTGGCAACGCTGGTCGTACTATCGTCACTAGAGCGCACTCTAGAATGACTGGTGATAGATACCGATACGTTGCGAGCTGTGAATTTGACGGCGACCTCATCAACTGGATGGACGAACTCCGATCCGCCATGTGGGGAGAAGAATTCGCCAAGCAACAAATAAGAGATGCTGAAATCAAAATCGAAGCATCTCTGAACTACGGCAGGGCGAGCATTGACTTGCTTGCAGGAAGCCATGTCAAGAGTGCTTAACCTCCAGCACTCACGGTCAGGAGGGGGGCGAAAGCCTCCCTCTTTGACCGATATAAAGTGCTTAAGACGCCCAATTTCAAGAGAAGTCAACGAAATCGAAAGAACGCAGATTTCGGACTTCTTAGAAATCCCGCGAACCCCGCCCTTAAGAGCAAGAGATAGTATCGGGGAACTTAATTCAAATCGAAAGAGCGTAGATTTGAATGAAGTTCCGCACATTTTCAGGACTCCCAGCAATTCAGCCCAACTGCTAGAGCCGAACCTTGCTGACCGTGCGCTGAGAAAAGATCTTGTGAAGGGAACAGGGAGGGAATGTAATGGGTTTAGAAGACTAAATAGTTGGGTTTCTTACGAAGGATTAATAGGTAGTTATTCAAGGAGTCCATATGGAAAAATGTCCACGTTGTAATAAGAATGAGTTGAATCCTACTCAAGTTTTTAATTGTTTAAGTCGTACTACTAGGTCAGCTGATACTGAACCTGTTTATGTTTGTAATCCTTGCGGGACTGATGAGGCGTTACAACAATGGGAGTTGGAAGGTTATTGCACTCCTCAAGACGAGTGGCCTCTTCCAGAGATGATGTATAAAAAGGCGATTGAAATGTTTCAGCAGTCACATGATATTTATATAACCGAGTTAATGGAGAGTGAGTTCAATGAGTCTTAGTCCAAAGCAGTTATGCGAATTGTGTGATGCGGTTATTTCTGAAGTGGTTACACGTTCAACTATTCCGGGTGTAACGGAGATGGTTGATGATGCTGTTGTTTGTAGTAAATGTTTTGATGAAGCAAGAGCTTTTGAAGATGTTGAATGGGAGTTGGAATGACTGAATGTAGATATTGCAACAAGATTATTAGTCTCGACACAATTAATGATATATGGCGTAGTGAAGGGGACGGTGTGATTACATGTTCTGAAAATACTAAGAAGAGTGCGTATCGTTGGACGCATCAACCGTATCCATTAAAAGAAATGAATCATAACGGAGCTGTGTGGTTTGTTCCAGATAAGGGGGAAGTGTGAGTCAAGTAAGATTTAGAGTTGAGAATCAACAATATGTATGGATTTCTAATTTCCATAAAGAAACTTTAGGTGAGTTTATTTTAAAAGTGGCTATTGAAGACACTTTAGAAGGGGAAAGACATTATGAATACAACTAAGAAGGTTGAAGTTACTGTGTTTTGGAGAATCGAAGACACACAAGAAATGGAAGTACCTTATAAGACTTCGCTTAGAGAAGTAAGAGACATGATTGTTTGGGATGATGACAAGTTTGATATTACGAATGGTTGTATGACTGAATTCGATGTTTCTTTAGTTGAAGATGAAGAAGGGAATGAGTGGCAGTTATGACATATAGCTATGACTCATTCGGTAAGTACTACATGCAAGAAGCTAGTAGACATTACTTCTGTGATGAGTTGCCTGATGGTTGGGATACATGGGGGAAAGAAGAACTAGACGACTGGTGTGAGGATAATGCTTGGGAACCATTTGAATATTACCCAACTGGTTGGGTGTTTGAACAAACATGGAATCTAGCAGTGAATATTCATACATGTGTAGAGAAAGCTACTGAATCGTTGGAACATGCAGTAGCTGAGTGTGAAAAAGAGATAGACAACTTAAGAGGGCGGCTTAATGGAAATAACTGACGAAATTAGTGGGTATGGTGACCTTCATCCTATTTATTGGAGAGAATATCCGGGTGAATGGTTGAGATTTCATGCTGATAACCCTGAGGTGTATGAACATTTGCATCGGATGGCAATAGATTTACTTGAGCTTGGGCGTAGGAAATGGGGAATTAAATCTCTTATTGAGGTAGTGCGTTGGCAGATAGCGATGAATACTACTGACCCTGTGTTCAAGATTAATAACAATCATGCTCCGTATTATGCAAGGTATTTGATGGACATGGAGCCTCGGTTAAGAGACTTCTTTAATATAAGAAAGGTGAAGTAATGAGGGACTTTATAATTGCAGTTGAAATAAATGAAAACAAAGCAGATAGTTATTTTACATATCAAATAGATCATCTATTTTGGGATGAAGATAGATGGTCGCAACGGAGCATATTAAGTAGACAGTTCTCTCATTACGACGATGTTGTTGAGGCTATACATGACAGTATTATGCGTTGGGAACGTGACAATAAACATGTGAAAAATTGGGATGAAAAAGATGCTGAAGAAAGATTTAATCGTACTGATTATTATGAAGGCTCTAATAAATAAAGTGAATAATCATTAGGGAGTTGATCTTAATGTCCAAAAAAAAAGTTTGCTCCGCTAAAGGATGCAATGTGGTCTTAAGTATGTATAATAATATGAGGAAATGTGCATCTTGTGTATATACTGAAAGAAAACAATTATACGGTGAAGATATTGCCGAATTATTACGGAAGAAATGAGGGGTTATGATACCTGAATTGAAATACGATCATGTAATTACAGATACTACTGAGAATACAGTAGTTGAAAGACATACACTACGACAAACAGCAGAGAATATAGATATAACTATTGAAGCTGATAATAATTGGGTAAACATATTTGATGGGTATGACAGAGGGGATACTCCATATGCTAATATGAGTTTATCAAATGTATGGCTTAGAATTCCGATAAAAACTTTAGAGGAAATTCTAAAGAAGGGTAGTGCATATATAGATGAACACAACCACCGTCAGCAGGAACAGGATCTTGTCTCCGAAACTGACTGACGCTAAAGCACCTGATGTCAGTGAAATTTTAAAATTTCCTGTAGAAAAAGTTAGGTTTAAAACAATTTCGTGGATTGTAGAAGACATCGTAGATGATGGTCTTGAAAAACTACACCACGGTGTACATGCTGATATTGAGGGACTGAAGACAGCAAAGACAGATTGTTTGGAATCTTTAATGATTGCTTACAACTATATAGATCGCTGGGTCACCTCAAAAGTAGCTGAATTAGAGAACGAACCGTTCTAAATAACAGAAAGAAGTTACATTGATGGACTTAGAGGACACATACTCAGCGCGCGCTGAAGAGATCGCGGTGAGTGTGTGGGACATGACATTGGCTGAAGTCAGAGTTGAATTGAAAGATTCTTTAAATGCTCTTGGCTGGACAGTTGATGACATACATTCTCTTCTATATGAAAAACGTATAGAAAAGATAATAGATAACGCCATATCTGCAGAAGTGGATGGGCAAATTGACGAATATAAGGAGATAAAACATGGCGCAAGCTAATCAAATTGTAGTATGGGGTAACCTTACGAGAGATCCTGAGTTAAAATTCTTTGAGAATGGAAACTCTGTCTGTAACACCGGACTTGCGATCAACAAGAAATGGACATCGCCGGACGGTGCCGAAAAAGAAAGCACAGAATTCCTCGACCTCGCAATCTGGGGTCAAATGGGTGAGAATGTGGCTGAGTCTTTCGGTCGTGGCGATCGTGTCATGGTTGTGGGTAGTCTTAAAATCAATCGTATCGAAGGAGATGATGGTGCTAAGAAACAGTACCCTGAAATCTCGGTTGAAGAGATTGGCGCTACGGTTAGGTGGGCGACCACTGTTGTAAAGAAAAATGAGAAAGGATCTTCAACAGGTGCTAAGAGTAATTCGGTACCTGAAGAGGTGTTCTAATTCGCACATGTTCTGCTAAAGCAGGAGTAATGGATGACTGTGGCGGTGTGCGCACGGTACTGGTCCCGAAGGGAGAATGTACTTGACCGAGTAGTAGAACATATATCCTATAGCCTCGTGGACGATTGGTCTTATGACCAGCCTTAGTGGTAAAGCCTCACGGACGAACGGATATAGATAGTAATGACAGGCGGCAGGTAGCTAATGGCTTATGAGGACTCCGTTATCGAGGACTCTAACCCTGTCACTGTCATTACTGTCACACCTATTAGATAACATTGGAGTCTTATGAAAATACCTACATACTCTGAACTGGATAGTTGGTGGCATAAAGCTTTATGCAAAGGAATGAAAGTTGAGAATGTTAAACGCGAAATTTGTTTTAACTGTCCAGTACAAGCTCAATGTTTATGGGATGCGATTAAAGTTGATGACCGATTAAGCGACCACCCTATGTTTGTACGTGGAGGTGTGCTTGCTAATAAACGTGAAGAGTTGTGGTTCTGGCATAAGAAAAATATACGTGACACATTCCTGTCATGTGTAGTAGAAGCTGAAAGGTACAGGTTTGCATATGAACGTAAACAAACGCCTCTCAGAAATAAACAAAGAACTTAATATATTTGTTAAATCTATGAGGGGTAAACCTTTTGATACCAAGAAGGATCATGCAAGAGCGTTGGCTTTGGTCCGCTCAATAAGAAGTGTGTTACAAGGGGGAGTTAGTCAAGAACCCCATAGGAAGTTCTATGAAGGAGAACCTGTGGAGATAACAGATGAAATGATAGAACGTAACCTCAAAGGTATTGAGGAAGCAAGAAAAAATCTTAAACAAAGGAGAGATAAGTAATGATAATGAATGAGGGGTTTCAAGATAGGATGCTGAAGGCTGGTGAAAAGAAATCAGCTAATGAACATTTAGTAGATGCTGATGGTGTGTTCTTAGTTAAGTATAGACCAGCTGGATTTTTACCTAGTTACACAGACCATGAAAATTTTGGAATGAATGGTCTTCCTGATATGAGTTATGTAGAAACACCAACAGTTAGAAACAGGGACGGTAACTATGTGCCAGCGTATAAGTTTGCTGTTAGAGAAGACTTAGGTTCTGGTGGTCAAGATCCTGTTGTGTTGGGATTGCATGGTCATGGTTACGCTGAAGAAAATAGTTATGTTTTCTTAGCTGACATGGCTGATGAGTTGTTCCCGGACAGCACGGTGGGTTGCACTATTTTTGATAGAGGTCAGCGTTGCATGATTGTTCAAGAGATAGGTGATCCTGTTGATTTAGGTGGCGGAGATATAATTCGCCCTAACATAGCGTGGACTGCATCTTTTAATGGCACTTGGTCTACAGGTGTGTTTGATTTTTCAAGTCGTGTGTTCTGTTCCAATATGTTGAACATGGGTAAAGCTTTATTTAAAGTAAGACGAACATTGAATCATACATCCATGTTGGAAGAGCGATGTGAGATTGTTAAAGCAACAATGGAAAGATTCGAGAAGCTAACTGCTATGGCTCGTGTATTAAAAGATCAAGAGTATACTGATAGTCAATTCTATGGGTTGATGGATCAGATTATACCTGAACCTGAAAGTATAACTGTTGAGGATCAAACAACTGGTATACATAAGATAGTTCCTCCTCATCATCAGGCTCAGAGGCATCATGAAGAAAGATCATTGGCGATGTTAACTGCTTGGGGTAAAGAGAAAGAAGCATGGGGACATGACCATACTTTTGAACAAGAAGATGATACTGGTACTCATCGTTGGCCAGTAACAATAAAGCGTGGGAATAAATGGCTTGCTTACAATGCTGTGCAGGGTGCTGAACAACATTATATAAATGCAGGGTATAAGCCTAGAAGAATTAAGAATCAACATAAGGCTTTGACTAAAGCTGTTGAAGGTAAGACTCCTCTTGCTGGTAAAGCATTGGCTATTTTAAGTAAAGGATAATGATGGCTAAACAATTAACTAATGAAGAAGCATATGAAATAATGCTGTCTAATTCTGTTCAAAGAAAATACCCATGGGATAAATGGTTGGATGGAAATTGGTGGCATGTCCAAGAGGACATTGATTTTATTATTAAAAAGAAGTCATTTAGAAATATGGTTTATCGGAAGCAAGATGAATTTGGTAAGATAGATACCGTAGAAGTACCAGATGGTTTTCTTATTAGAAGATTAAAATATGAAGATTATCTTCAAGAACATTTAAGAGGGGAATAATTAATGTTAGCAAATCCTGATACAAGACTATTCGTTCATAGAATAGCTGAACACTGGGCAGAATCTAATGAAGCACCATCGCAACCTGAAGGTACACGTTGGCGTGGGTCTTGGGCGGCAAGATGCGCTCGTTGGGTTGCTTATAACTGTGCAGATGAGGAACCAAGCAACCCACCTACTGTCTCTGCTATATGGAGAATGGGGTTGGGTTCTGTTGTGCATGAATTGTTAGAGCCTGCTGTTCAAGCATGGTTAAAGAATGATGACAGTGTGCAGATACAAGAAGAGATGACAGTTGAGTTAGGTAAATATGGGCATGGTCATATTGACCTTGTATTAGAAACAGATGATGGAAAGAAAATAGTATTAGAACTTAAAACTATTAATGGGTTCGGATACAAGATGGCTATTGAGCAAGGGCAAGGACCGAGACACAATGCGTTAGTGCAGGGTTCTATGTATGCTCATGCTATTGACGCTGACTTGTTGGTACTTGGTTATCTTTCTTTAGAAAACATTTCAGCTGGTCGTGCTTCAAAGTTTGGTATTGATGACATCGGTACGTTTGCTAGTGAATGGCATTACACCAAAGAAGAGTTTACTCCTATTGCTGAAGCTGAGATAGAAAGATTAGAAGGTATTACCTCTGCTATATATGATGAAGGGCTTACTCCTTTAGATATACCAAGAAGGTTCTCTCACTTTGATCCTGATATTCCTTTCCCAGCTGAGATTACTGCACCGAGTAACGGTACTTGGAGAGATGGCACAGAGTTTGGAAAGGTTTGGCAATGTAACTATTGTGATTTCCAAAATCGTTGTGTCGAAGATCATGCTAAAGAAAAAGCAGTTTAATGGCTACTAAAATAACGATCGTTATTCCTGATGGGCGTTACACAATACAAGCAGAAGATGTTGTTATAGAAGAAATAGAAGAGGAAGAAGATGAAAGAGATTAGACCATTAACTCAATTAGGAAGAACCCCTGAGCAGGGGCGTATTCGGTTGGGTGTTAAAGACAAGGGAAAAGGATTTCCTAAATCACTAGAAACATTTCGGTTTACTTCTCCTGATAAGAAAGCTATCGAAGAAATTGCTGAGATATACGGAGGTTCGGTAAACAGTTGGAAGCCACCTAGAAGTAAACAAGATCAATGGGAGGTAATCACACAAGCATCTGAGATAAGGGTATTCTTGCCTCCTCACAGCATTGATGTCTGGTATGAGGCATGGTCAGCGGGTGGTTGTCAACGCAGATGTGATGGGGAGAATGTTGAAATCCCGATGGTAACTCCTGATGGAATGGATCTAGATTCTGTTCCTTGTTTGTGTTCAAATGAAGATTCAATGTTGTGTTCTCCTGTTACTAGGCTTCGAGTTGTCTTACCCGAAATTAAATTTGGTGGTGTATGGAGACTAGAATCTAATGGATGGAACGCGGCAAATGAAATACCGGGAATGGCTGGAATGTTAGGTGAATTACAGGCTATAGGGTTGGCTGAATGTACTCTTAGTTTAGAGAAGAGAAGCAAGGTAAGTGCAGGTCAGACTAGGCATTTTGTTGTTCCTAGATTATCTATGAATAGTTCAGCTGATAAGATTTTAGAAGGTCAGGGAATGGCATCGGCGTTGGAAGACCCCTCACCTCCAGCGCCGGTGCTTGAATTAACTGAACCTGATTCTGTAGTGGATGCTGAAGTTGTTGAAGAGGGATGGGATACCCCACCAGCAGGTGTAGCTGTTAAAAGAAATCCTAATCCTCCACCTAAGTATGTGCCTGCTGATGGCTGACATATACGGTAAAGGTGCGAAGGGTAGAGCTACACGATTACACGCACTAATCACAAGAGACTTCGGAAAATGTATGAAATGCAATAGCACACATGCCTTACAATGCGCTCACATAATCTCACGCAAATACTCACAAACTAGAACAGATTTAAATAATGCTTTTTGTTTATGTGCATCATGTCACATGTACTTTACTGACAATCCAGTTGAGTTTGGACAGTTCACAATAGACCAAATAGGAGAAGAGAACTACTATGCGCTCTATCGTAAAAGAGAGTGTACAGATAAGATGGATTGGGAAGAAGAGGCTAAACGATTGAAAGACATAGCAAAGGAGATGGGTCTTGTTTGAAGAAGAAGAAGACACAGATGCACCTCCGTTTGAAATACAGTTGGAAATGGATCCTGAAAATAGAATGTGGCGTATCATGGCCACTGGTTCAGCGTCAACACTATTATTCTTTTTACTAGATGCTAGTGATACTGGTATCGTACAAAAATTATGGGAAGAAGCGAAGTTCGATAGATTAGTTAAGTACGATCTCGGAGAAATAGACGACAGGAATTATGACGCAGGAACATCAAACTGGCAGAGCTAAAGATTATACAAAGTGTTGGAACTGTGATGGGTACGTCGGTAAGAACATTACTAAAAGAGATGACTTTGAAAACGAATGCCCTTTATGTTTCGCTAGTCCATTAGTCATCGACGAGTAAAGCTGTCTGCCATAACACACCCTTGTCCGGGACATTAATCCATAGTGCTTGTTGTGGTGCCTCGAAAGCAAAGTTGCCTATCGAAGCATACTCATCGTAACCCTTAAGGCTACCATTCAATAAGAATCCTGATGACGGTGCCATAATCAGCTGATGGAAGTGACCTAATACCATGTAATCAAAGTCTGTATTCTGTCGTTTCCGTGCCACCATCCTCATAAGTGGAGGCCAAATACCACCGATACCACCGCCACCTTTAGCTTGATCTCCATGAGTTAATAAATATTTTGTATCTTGAACATCAACTATTAAATCAGCACCAGTCGCTACATCAAATGTTACTTTAGTATTCTCAGCAAACCGTTGCTCTAAAGTTTTAGATAAAAACCAATCGAAGTTGTCCTTAACTCTCAGCTTATGTCTAGGTTTACGACTGCGCCTACCATGATTACCTACAACACAAGGTATATGTACATGATTAAAATGCTCAGACAATAAATTAATACCCGCTGATAATTGCTCAGTCCAAAAGATAATAGATGCGAGCATTGTGTCTTCATTAGTTTCAGATAGTTCTTCATGTATATCACCTGAAAAAATGTCACCTCCTAAAAATAAAACTATTCCTTCATACTCAATACCAGTTATGTATTCGTTAGTAAGTAATATTATTTTTTGGAAATAAGCTTCAAGTCTTTTAACTGCTATCTCTCTGTTGTATTCATTACGAAACTGTATCTCTTCAGGTTTAACTACTTCATCAAAATGTGTGTCTGAAAGTATCGTGCATACTACACCTGTTGACTTCTTTCTTTTCTTTGTCAACCATGTTGGTGGTTTGTAATCAGCTTCAGATAAATGAGTGAGTACATGACTTCGTAATTCTGATTCATCTAATGCTTCTTCAAGCTCTTTAACTTGACCTTTGAATATATCCCGCTCAGTTTTAACTTTACTTATCTGTCTAGATAGTTGCGTTATCTGTTGAATATCTGCGCCTGCTAAGGCGTAATCTTCTAAAGATTTATCGTCGCTCACGAGTTAATATCGCACCGACTTTGCCTTGAGTAGCATCAGTGTATCCTATTGAGTGTAGCCAATGAGTTATAGTTACCTTGCCGATGCCACCTGCTTTAGACAGAGCATCCCACGCTTGGTTAAATACGTCGTCGGGGAGGATGTCAACCCATGCCCCTACTTTAGCCTCACGCGAAGAAGCGAATTCTTCTAGTGATTGTTCAGAGGCCAATAGGTATCTCCGGTTTCCACATCGCTGTCCATGTTTTGTAATCCATAGCCCCACTCTCTTTTAATAGTAGCGATCGTTGTAACATTAAGACTGCTCTTAGAGTCTTACGTCCGTATACTCCGTCTGCTATTCCGCAATTAAAGTCTAACGAGTTGAGTTTTGATTGTGCAACCTTAACGATGTCTCCTTTAGATCCACGCCTGATAGGTGACACAGCTATCTGTCTGCCCATGTCGTCTATGATTGCTTGGATGCCAGCCCAGTTGACCTCTGGTTCTGGTGGTTTCTCACTTAGTTCTTCTAGTTTAGTTTTAAACGCTGAAGTAGAACTCTTTTCAGGGAACCAGCTGTAAGCATTACGTGGTTGAAAGTGCCACCATTCACCCTTAACAGTTGGCCTTATACCGTATCTGTCAGCTATGTGTGTGACCTCATCGGTAGTTATCCCTCGTTTAACTATACGAAAATCAACTGCATAAGAAAATCCATCCGGTTGTTCTTGATGAAATGACCCACGAAAGAAACCATCCGGTCTAAGCCAATCAGGGTTCGCCGCTAGGTTGCCTTTACCTCGCTTGTAACGGTCGTAGAGGGCCTTCTGAGCGGCGTATGACCTAGCACCTGAGCAAATCGCCACCTTGTTGCCTATGCGTCCGTCAGAGAAGAAATCCTCTAATCGGTCTATGAATCTAGGATGCAGTATGCTTAGATCAATCGAACTCGAAGTCTTGGGTAACAATGGGTTGCTCATTTATATCCTCTGGAGTGGCCGTCGGAGTATATTCTAATACCATTCTACCATCATTGTCAGTAGTATTTGTGTCAATCATATGCTGATCTTTGCGTTCACCTATCACCATCCACTGACAAACCGTTCCTTCATCCCCAGTAATAGTCAACTCACACTCATTCAATGACCATTCAACCAGCTTCCCTGATGCTGAAACCATAGACCAAGGATTAGTGTTCAATGCTTTCCATGTGCCTTCAGCCATACCAAACTGTTCATCCATGCAAATAGTTACTGGTTCTGCTCCTAATGTCACAGTGCCTCGGTATATTAGATCAGCATACGGTCCCTCTATGAATGAGTGACGTAACCTTTTGTCTTCTAATACTGGGTGTTCTATATCAAATGAGCCTGATCCCTTACTCATATTCCCAGTGATAGACATGTTGCCATTAGACCAAATAGAAGCAACAGCAACTCTAGATGTTGAGGTGTGTGGGTTTGAATCGTTAGGCCACGAAGCTCCAGTTACACCGTACCAATGCCAAGCATCACCATAACAAGTAACCCACTCGTCATTATTGCCAGCATCATTAGCCCTATTTAAATATTGTCCCACTCTAACTGAATTGGTGCTATCAGTTCTAGTTGTATCATTATCAGCTATATAAAATGCGGAATATATCTGACCCGGACTATTATTATCATATGTACCCTGAAAGATATAGGGTCTTACTTTCCAATAGCTTTCCGCAGTATTGTTCATAACTGGTGGGGCTATACCAATAGCGCCATAGTAAGTTGAATCTGTGGCGTTGTAATTAGCAGAAGCATATACATAACCAAGATATTTTTGATTGTTATATCCAGTGCTGAATTGGACAGACCCATACGCTGGGATGAAAGTCCCACCGCTGTTAATTTGTTGTTCGGTAACTCCTACTCTTACACCACCGCCACCACCGGGACCATATGATTGCCAAGTGTGGTCGCCTTTAGGACCGAAGTCTGCTCGCTCTCTTGCAGGCAGTTCAATCGTACTATATGGAGGGAAGTAGCGTGGTTTCACGACCCTTGCACCGTAACAACAGAAACAGTAAGCACCCCTTCAAACCATCCGTCATCATCTGTCCACGTATTAATGTCACCTCGTTCATAAGAAACACCTGCGACATAAACTGTTTTAGATTCGTCACCCATGGTGAAAGTCACAAGTGATCGGTTTTCTAAAAGTGAACGGATGTATGTGTAATCATCCCATGTGTCGTGGTATATATTATTATTTTCATATAAGACTTGCGTTGAAAGTATGACAGGTAACTGTATTACTTCAGCTACAAAGGGCATGGGTATAGCTCGTGAAGTCCAACGGTAAAGAGTGGGTGTTTTCGTAGCGTCTGTTCCTCTTGTGATGGTGACTACAGGGTTGATGTACTCGCCAGATAAACCAGATACGGCTTGTATCCCTGAAGTTACACTTGTTTCTGTATCAGAAGTATTAGTTACAGTTGTGCCATCGTCACTCGTTAATGCTAAAGCTATTGATTCACCAGCAAGTAAAGCACTGTGCCTCACCTCTGTTGAAACAGGAGCTTTAAGTTCTGTTATACCCCACCGAAACCTGCCCTCATTTACTGTTCCGCTTGCTACATAATCGTCACTTTGATAACAAATACCTGCGCCTGACACTGTGAAGTATTGATAACCATTGACTGTTATGACACCTTGTACTTCTCCTTGCCCTGCGTACATAATGTCTGTTGCGTAGGCTGGAGTTAGTGGTCCTGTTAATTCTTCTAAGCTGAGTCGCCCTAAACCTGTGTAAGAACCGTCATAGTTAGTCCAGTCGAAATAAACAAACTCACCTTGCGGATCGAAATGGTTGACACCAGTTGAACTCGTTGTGATAAGAGGACCATATTGCAAGTAGCCTTGTCCTTGTGTTTGTGCTAAACGTATACCTTTGTTTGTGCCTATAAGAATAAGCCCAGCATAAGCACATAGCTCTCTTACTTTTTCACCTACTGGGAGTTCAGCCGCGGGTACTGGTGAGCTTATCTTTTGTGTTGAATCGTTTAGAGTGTGGAAAAAAATACGGCCTTGATCGCCCTTGTTCCCTGCGGAGTATATCCCTCCAGAAAATGAGCATATAGAAGTCCAAGCGTCTACCTTATCAAAAGATGCGTTCGTAACATTATTGCCTGTTGAATAAGCAGTAGTAGTAAGCCAGTTTATTTGCGGTCCGCATGTGCCTAGTGCATAACCGTGTGCAACATACACACCGTCCCAAGTGCCTGTGTTAGTCCACACATTACCGTCACCTGTGCCTGTAACCTGCGATCCTTGTATCCTGTAGATGTTTGTTCCACCATCAGCAACATATATGTTTGTTCCGTCAGTAGCTATATCATTATTGGTTTCCGCTGTGAGAGTTAAGTCAGCAGAACCAGTGTCATCCTGAATAGTTTCCCAACCAGAACCCGATGTCCAACGATCCACTCTCGTACCGACAGTCATGTAAAGATAGTCACCTAATGCAGTTAAATGTAGATTTGTATTTACACCACCAATAGAAGCAAGACCAACATCTTTTAACAGAGTGATCTCATTCTTAATCCACGGATTCACACCAAAACTTTCAAAGAACTCACGATTACCTGATTCCATAGTGTCCGCTTCACGCTGACCTGCACCCAATTCCCAATCGTTCCTGCTTCTTTTCCAAACCCCAGCTTGATTTAAAGATTGTTCACCCGGATTTCCTTGAGTGTCAAAGCCTTCACGTATCGGATCTACAGTAGCTCTCGCTAAACGTGCAACATCAATATTATACTTACGATTACCTAAGCGAACTGGAAGCGAGTCCCGAATTGAGCCGTGAAGATTTACCATCGTCTAACGTAGTGTCGTTGGAAACACGGAGGAAGCAGATGCTCCAGTCCTCACTCCATAAAGAGACATCAGACGACGAGCTTCCTCCCCTACCCGACGATCATATTGCGCCTGTAATATCAGTGAATAGCGCGTTCGATCACCTGCACCAATCGCCGCATCCGTACGACTATCCCCTTGACTATGAAGATCCAATCGGAGACTTTCTTCACCTAGAATCAGAGATGATCCTGCTCCTAATGCTGGAATATCTATCATTGAAGCCTGCATTCCGACAGTATCTACGAGAAGAGTATCCAGATTTAATGTACTAATATCAAAAGGATGGGCATAAACAAGGTTGCAAGTAACAGATTTTTCTAACCCTTCTTGCCTTGTTACTTTAAAACTATTATCTGATTGTCTTTGTACACTTATATTAAAATTAAGTAAGCGATCTTCTGAACTTCGTGCAGTCCGCGTGGCTGATAACACATGGAAAAAGCCTGTAGAAGTCATAGAAGAAACTGCTACAGATTGGGTTGTTGTAGAAAAATCAATGGTTGCCGTACTCACACCATATAAATTGTTGGGCATATGTCTTATTGCATCTCGTACAGCTTCTAATATTTGAAACCCTGTGAACCTAGGCTCTACTTCTATAGGTGTATCAGCAGTCCACGCATATCCTGAACTACCATCAACACCACGTTGAACAGTTGCATATGCTCCGTTACGTGAATGAACATACATAGTTTCAGGAGGGTTGGTTCCATCTTCTAAAGAGATATAAGAACCTGCACGTATACCATCAGTCTGATATTTAAGGTTTATTTGCGTAGCATCAGCTGTAATATCTGCATTAAGAGCATCTAATTCGGTACGAGTATTACTCTTTATGAGCCTTTTCGTGCGTGTTATGCAATCAGCAATCGTTGACATAATTTAAATCATAGTGCGTTGAAGGGGGTGAGGCTATGCCCACCCCCAACAACTAGCAATTAAATTGCTTGCAATTAGTCTTCGTCAGCGGTATCTAAGGCAGACCATTTGCACATGTGCTGTTCGCCTTTAACCTGTAGACCCTCTTCGCAGACTATTTGTACCTTGTCGCTATCACCAGTCTTAGCAAGAGCTTCGACTACTAGAGGCTGTATCACTCTACGAGAGATATTCTCTTTAGATACGGCGAATGCTGTTTCGCCACGACACCAGCGGTTTCTAACTATTTGTGTTTCACCAAACTCATGGAACACAGAGCTAACTGGTACACGACCACGACGAGGATCGTCAACAATCGTGCGGACACGGTTTGAATCAGAGATTTGATTCAATCCATTAGTGGTACCCAAAGTAATTGGGTTGCAGATCAGAAGATCAGGTACGCCACCAGCATTGTAGCAAGCCTGCATCTGAGCCTGTAGTGCGGCAAGAGTAAGTTCCTGAGAACTTGTATCATCATTTGAAGTGATGAAGTAATTCAAGCCACCTGTTGAACGACGCTTGTTAGTAGTGTCATTCTTTTTAATGCCATACAAGTATGCTTGCTCACGAGTGATGACATTTTCAACCGAGCGGCCATAAACCTGCTTGGCGAATTCATCAGACACACCGTAGCGTGATACTTGCTGTTCTGTACGTGACATATGAATCGGAGTAGGTCCGAATATTTGTGTCACATTTGAACGGATGGTGCGGTCTGCTGACCTTGCTACACCCGGATCGGAACCTTCTACGAGAGCGGTTCCTACACAGATAACCATGTCACCAACAGCGGTGGCAGGCCAATCTGATCCATTTTCCCATTCGGAAATTAGCATAACACCAGTGCCATGATCTGGGTCTGTAATTCTCATTACAGCCTTTTCATTAGCGCCACCAGATGCTTCCTGTCCCAAGACGATGAGGTCATCTACTTGGAATTTGTAAGATTCTGTGGCACCCACGGTGATGCTAACAGGTGTTGCACCAGAGGTACTGTTAAGTACCGATACGGTTGAACGAGGGAGCAATAGCTCTTCGTCCATCCATTTGAACTCTTGTTGGTCAACGCTGGAGCTTGAAAGAAGTTGCCTTCCATCAGTTCCAATACCGTTGATAAACGGAGAGTCTGTTGGTGAAATCATGTAAATGAGTTCATCCATGTTGATCTTAACGCCAACGGCAAGATCATATGAGGTTACTTTACCTCCATAGCCAACTATAGCCATGTTGATTCACACTCCTTTATTTAATAGTGGATTTACGTTTTTCTTTATCCCGCAACATCCCCTCATACTTGGAGCGATTATCAGTAAATTCTTTAATAGGTATGGTCGAACCGTCAGCCTTGCGGTATGGGACAAAAGACCCATCTGCCCTATGCTCACCGGCTCTTCCTTTCTCCCAATTAGGCTGTGCCTTTCTCGGAGGAATCTTATTACCAGTTCTGTTCGGAGTAGCATCAGCTGTTAAAGCTGGTGACTGAAGAATCCGCTTCGCGGAATCCTTGCCACAATGTGGGCAAACCTTTACAGGTTCGTCCTTCATGCTTTGTACTAACTCCCAAAGTGCCGGAGGAGTACACACCTTGCATTCATAAACATAAGTAGGCATTTAACGTCAGCCAAGTACTCGTTCATCACCTTGACCTGCCGCTTCAAGAACAGTGTGTACAAAAGCCGCCGCCGATTCATCTTTCGGACGACCTGCATTGTACGCTTCCTGAAACTTCTCAAAGCCTTGGTCATAAGGACTCTGTGTATTTGACTCTACTGAAACACTACTATCTGCTAGTGCCTGTCGTTCTTCTGCTACTTGTGTATCAGTAGCATCTGTAGTTACAGGTTCCGTTTCCGGTTGTGTCTCCACTACTGGATTGGGGTTCAATTCTTGCCATTCAGCTTGTATGGATTCTGTATCCAGTTCTCCATCATAAGCCTTAAACAATAACTGACCAGCTTTTGTGTCAGTATCAACACCAGCTTTCATAAACGCCATTTCTCGTTTCATCTCCTCAAGTTCTTGAGAAGCTTGACGACCACGTTCTGCGGCATCTCGTAATTCCTTGATACCACTGGTTTCATCTGCCATATCTATCACTCCTTTACTGTCGCACATAGTCGGAGGAACTATGCGGGGTGTGACTAACTCGTATCCCCAGTCGTCACTATCTGGTTCAACCTCCACTACATACTCATTAAGGGCGTGGGTGATCCTAATGGTTATGGCACACGATGGGCCGAGCTAACGGCTCGCCAACGGCCAATAAGATTATTATAGCGGAATATCAGTCCGCATCAAGGAATATGCACTCTCCGGGACATTCTTCTGCCGCTTCAATAACCACTTCTAACAGGTGGTCAGGTACTTTAACTGACTCTCCCATACGGTGAGTGGGTTCTTTAGGTACAGGAGTGCCTACTTCTCTTACATAAAATAAGCCGTCATCATGCCCAAAGAATACATCGGGTGCTATCTCTTCGCATAACCCATCACCTGTACATAAGTCTTGGTCGATCCAAACTTTTGGCATCAGCCGGGATGACTAGAAAGGAATGCTTCATATGCTTCCTCACTATCTAGAACTATTGTGGTGTAAGAATACTTAGAGCCATCATCACCCTTACCTAAAGTAACAGTGATCGTTCCGATTAAAGTACCTATAGCAACCAATAAGGCTGTTATCGCAGTAATGAGCTTAACAGTCTTATTCATTTTCTTCGTAGAAGTCTCTACCCCAGTTCTTACTTTGGATAGCTTCTTCAGCTAGATATATACGATCCCAGATCGTACTAAATTCTGAAGGAACCCAAGCCATAGAAGCAATGATCTCTTTCATTTCATCGACATCATCTCTGATTATTTCTACATCAGCCGCCATAGCGCTTGTAATGTGAGCAGGAGTAAAACGGCTAAGGTCATCGACCCTAGCGCTCCGCAGATCATCAAGACCGTCAGCATTTTCCATGACCCCTTGAGATATTTCATCAAGTTTTGCCAGAACTGTACTGTCTGTCCCAGTGTTTCCTTCAATTACCTGCACCTGTTTTTCCAAATCATCTATCCTGCCAGCAATACTAGCCGCATTCCATACGACGACTCCACTGGTGATAGCCACGGACATGATAAGTCCGAGGGTTATCCTAGATACTTTGACTTGTTTAAGGTCGGTAACGTCAGTCATTAGCTGGCGGCTGAAGCCGATCCATCACCAAACTGCTTGGCAACAACGCTCTTAACAAGGCTGAGAACAGCAGTAGCTCCTGCAAGTCCAGCCGCTTTCATGCTTCCCATGTCACCAATGGTGAACACAGCAAGGAATGACTGCGCGAATGTGGCAATCACTCTCTCTAGTACGTCTCTGTTAAACATTATTTACGTTTACCTTTCTTTACCTTTTTATATGGTACTTTCTTAGCTTTCCCTTTGGAAGAGCTTGTTTGATATTTAGGCATTAGCGCTCCCAAATCCTGTTACTGTGCCACTCACCATAGCACCACCTCCACCAGCGAATTCTGCTCGCCTTTCCTCTTCCCTTCGTTGAACTGATTCACTATCATCCAATCCGAATACCTGTTCGATACCTTCTTGTTCAATACTAAGATCCTCTTCACCTATTTTTTCAGCGAAAAGAGCTGACTTAGTTTGAAGATTATCTAACTTCGCCCATATTTCTCTTTGAGTTAAACCTTGATCGGCTATTGCTCTAGCTGATTCTTCTCTCATATCCATAGAAGTGTCTAGATTTAAACGCATCCTAGCCCAGCCACCTACTTCAGCTGTAGCTACTTCGTCTTGTATCTCTTGCCAGCTTCCACCCCATTCATCATTAGGGTCAAGGAAAGTTTTCATTAGGTTTGACATGCCAGCATCTTCACCGAACCATTCGTAATACATATCAGTTACTTCAGTTGGAACGTTGCCAAGAACCCTCATAGCACTATTTAAACGGTTCTCTACTTCAACTTCTCCAACTGTATTAACAAGCAAACTTGTGATTAGCCCATCAAAATTAAGAGATTGACCTTCAATATTATATTTAGTTAAAAGTTTCTTAACATTCGTTTCAAAATTTATATAATCTGACGGAGACACAGGAGTAACTTCAGCACTCCGCATCGCATCAATAGCCGGGAACCTCTGTTTAAATGCATCAGTCTGCTGTACGTCTAACGTAATATTAGCTAAATCATATGTGGGATCTAAAACTTTTTCCTGCGCCCAACCCCATAGTTCATCTGCCATCTCTAAAGGTATGCCTATAGCGCTTAAAGCTGTAGTGAAATCTCCTTTACTTGTTCCTGTGCCTGCACCGCCAAAACCTTCAGAACCAACTCTGCCAGCAGGAGTAAGACCAGCGCCTGCACCACCAGTACCTGTTTGCTGATACATGTTGCCACCGCTACCAAGCATATAACTATCCCAAGCCATGCTTTCTTCACCACGAAGATGAGCTTCCCATAAACCTTGTGATTCCATCCAATCTTTGAACCCCATACCTGTAGGAGAATGTCGCCGACTATCGCCACCTTGCATTTCATACTCATTTGAAAGATCAACGCCGTAAACATTCGCGTCAGACATACGACTTATTTGACCTTCTCTTTGTTCCCCTACAGCTTGAGCTTGTTCCTCGGTCATCATGCCTGCTTCAACCGCAATGCTGTTATACCAAGGGCTTCGCCCTGCCGCTACGTTAGCGTCCTGTCTCCAACCCCAATCCGGGTGATCTTGTTGTGAATCATATAATAAATCGCTCATAAACTAACCGCCCCTAATAGCTCTAAAATAGTTCGATCAGATTGCCCCTGCTTCCTCTTATACTCTGCTGTTCTCGCATATTGAGGAGTAGGCGTTTTACCATCAGCTGAACGAGCAAGCCTGCCTGCCGCTATTGGATCCAACATTTTTGTTGTTCCATCTTCAGCTTGATAAGTCATGTTGGACTGGAACCAAGGGTCGCTAATGTGCAAATTGTCAGCATTAGGTAGCCCCCAAGCATCAGCAACAGCAGTTCTAGTGTTCAAAAATCTTGCATCTAATGTGGAACCGCTTGATTCTATACGATCCCATTCATCCTCAGATAGCCAAGGGTTAGCCACACGAGCATCAGCATAAATTCCTGCTCTTGCTTGAGTTGCGTCTTTAGTCCCCGACCATAAATCTGCCGCTAATCTTTCAGCATCAGTAGCAGACAAAGTTATACCATTACCTAACGCTAGTTGAACTAAATCATCCGCTTGCTCTGTGATACTTCCTGTACCTAATTCTTTTTGATCTTCAGGTATCCAACCATAAGTGAAGTTGTGCTTGACCTCAGCGTCACCCCAACCGTCTACAGCTGACCTTAAACTAGCTTCTCCAAGAAGTTCGAGAGTGTCCCTAGAAACGTTACGGTACCCAGCGCCTTCAAGTATCCCCTTTAATCTTTCAGCTTCTTCTTTAATAAGAGCGTTGTAACTTTGAGGATCGGTGTGTTGCAACATATCCATGTTGCGGTTCGGTTCGTGTTGCCCTTCACCAGTCCACCAAGCTGAATCACGAATACCAGCTAGAAAGATTTCTTTAAGAATCGACATATCCGCGATCGCATATGTCTCATCTTCTATTTTTTGAACAAACGAATCTACATAAGATTTAAGTTCAGGGATCTGATAAGCCCAATGATGCTCCATCCAAGCATCTAAATTGGCAGGTAATACCACTTCGTCACTCATCGACAACACCACCTCTTCTAGAAGGACCAGCCCTTTCAGGTAGTGATTCAGGTGTCATTTCTTTCAGTCTTTCTGATACACTATCTTCCATAAGCCAACTACCTATCAATTTTCTTAAACCAACAGGATCAGACTTAAGCAACTTCATATCATATTCAAGACCATCACTTAACATACTGCCGATTTCTTTAACACCATCCCATAATTTTATACCAAACCTATGAGCATGTTTTTCAGCCCACTCTGGTCCGTACGGATAATCAAACATAATAGAATTACCATCAGACAAATTAGCGCGACGTAAAGTATTAGCCAGCTTAGTTTCTCCCTTACCTTCAAGATTCCTTATCCATTCTTCAGCAAATTGAGGTTCTACCCTCCCCACAACAGGACGCACATGACCCTTACTACTATCTATAAAAGCCTCAGCACTCCTACCAATACGAGCATGTAAACCTAAATTATATTTATCTTTAATTTCCTCTACAGTCATATCACCCACATTAGACGGATCCAAAACATTATCTAAATCAACAGTCTCAGGATGCAAACGCCCTTCATCACCCGAAAGCCCATGTTTCTCTCTAAGCATCTCCGAATAACGCATACCAGCATTTTTACCTTCTTGACTGGCGGATGGAAGTTCCTCTTCTGTCCGCCAGTTACCTACTGCATACATATTAAATGTATCCATTGTTTTATAACCGTCGAAATGCTCCCAATTAGGAGTTGTTCTAGGTTTATTATAAGAATGGTGCATAGCTACAGCGAATGCCGCTTTAGAATTAAGAACTGGATCATACAAATCTTCTACAGAATTAATTCCGGGAATATTGTCTATTGCCCATTGCTTATTAACTCCTGAAATCTGCCATAAACCATATGCCCCACCACTATCATTCTTAGTCCACTTAGTAGGCTCACCGTTTGATTCAGCTAAAGCAATACCAGTAGCAGTCTGAGCTTCTTCAAAAGAAAATCCTGCATCCATAGCAAGCTGTAAAATTTCGTCAGAATGGAGGTTGCCTTCTTCCGGTGTATATGTTTCACTCATAATGCTTTGCCACCCTTATCACGCACAGGCATATTAACTCTAGGCATCGTAGTACCCCAAAGAACTGCGTTAGCTGAACTGATACCGCGAGAGCTGTAATCTTGCAGAAGATCCAATCTACCTTCTAAGGTTGTCATCAATTCGTCATAATCCTCTGTGCCAGCTGAACGTGCCGCTGACAAGCCTGTATCTGCTCTCTGGAAAATGTCATCAGCGGTGAACCCATTATTTCTTGAGTGTTCAAAACCTATAGTGTTTGCGTATCTAGCCAACCCTGATCGAATCTCATCCCTTGTAGAGTTTGTAATATCGCCATCAAGCATCATTAAGAAATTTGATATAGCCACATCTTTCCCGATTGAACCAGAACGACCTTCCATAAGGTCAGCCGCGTGTTGCTGTCTTTCTTTATCTGTTAAAGCACCGACCTTATTGGCATAGTTCATAAAATCTGAATTGTTATGCCCGAACCGTATATTACTACCCCAATCAGAATCATCGTTATAAAAAGATTTTAGAATCTCTCCAGCCATCGCAACCTCATCAGGATTACCGCCCATACCCCAAGCCATGTTTCTTTCCTCAGCGGTCATATCACTCAACACTTGATCTATATTCTTGTTTATTTCTTCTTCAGGCATGTTCATCATAGGAACGAGTCTCTTAGAAAATTTTGCTTTAGCATGATTAGCGAACCTGTTAGACGCATCTACTCTGAACTGTCCTTCAGGATCCATGTCAGATGTAGCCATCCTTTGGATAACCCCTTCGTTCTGCATCTCTTTCCAAAGGTTTTTAACATCAGGTTCTATACCCAAGCGTCGGGCTTCATCAACATTTTGAACAATATCCCATTGCACTGCTTTGAATGCTTCTATTGTCTGATCGTCAACATGACCCCATCTATCAGGAGCAGGTAACTGACCTATAGAGTCATCCATGTAACCCATCGCATACATCGTTTGCTGGAATGACGCTATTACAGAAGAACCACCTGAACCCTCGTTAGTCCGATGGAACAAATCTTTAAGATAAGAAGCCGCGTGTACTGGTCCGACTTTAACCCCATACTCTCCTGAGAAAAGATCCTCAAGCGAGGTTACTTGCCCAAAACTGGAAGTGTCATACGCTTCATCAAAGCCAGTAATCATACCGCTTTCATTGTTCGTAATCATATAGGGGTTAGCTCTTGTGTGTTCCGTAATATATCTTTCAATCACTTGATCTCTAGCACCTGAAAGAACCTTGTTTGTTATCTCCTTGCCGAATTCTTTCTCCATGTACCCAATAATGTTTTGTGATTGGGTTTGAGAATGTGGACCTGCTGGTTCCATACCCAAATAATCCATAGATTGTACTGGGTAACCACTTAAAATATCGTCCCACATTGCTTCTTCATTATTACCCAACATTGGTATGTCAGCTAAAACCTCTATATCCATATCTGAACTATTGATAAAATCGTCAAACCTTCGGTGTGCTTCATCAAGTAACTGTTCATGCAATCCGGGAATGTTATGCCACTCCTCTCGCATATAACCAGCTAAGTCTTCTCTACCTTTACCAGCCGTCACGTTTATAACACTTAAGGTGTCCTGATCGTTAGCTAGATACTGTTCCAACGTGTTGAAATCTTGTGGCGTTGCGCCCATTAGATGAGGTTGTTCTAATACGACACGCATAAACTTGTCGTTAGCAGAATTTACAGTATGACCTTCCCAAGCTAGTTTTTTAATAATCTCTTGGCTTTCAGACGTACCGTAGGTCAGGGAACCATCATCCCCTATACCACCTCCCATTTCATAAGTAGGTGAATCAGAGCCACCAGATTCATCGTCATCTCTCATCACATCACTTCCGGGTAATCCGGGAGTTCGTCTGTTCATGTACTCTAAATAACCAGCGCCACCCATTCCAGTTCCAGCCATAAGTTGCTTGACGTACTTACCAGAAGTGGTGTTAAACGCTTCCATCTTTGCACCTAAAGGCGCACCGTATTTAGACATGTAACTGTCCCTCATACCAGTACCAGCATTCCATTTCGGAACTGCATTTACTGGACCTGTCGGTCTAAGCCCTCCTGTTTGCTGTGGAAGACTTGCTGTTCGTCCAGCACCGGCAGTAGTTCGACCTCGTGGTATATGACCTGTTAAATGTGAAACATTCTTTGGGTCGCTAGATTTTAACCCACCCATTGAAGTGTTATATAAAACCTTCCTTGGTAAAATTTTCTCACCTTTAGCTACTTTAGGAGCGAGTTTACCAATAAGCCCTTTCGCCCCTTTAAATAACCACTTTGCTTTACCTATTGGTGCGAACATAAAAGCCATCTCAGCCATAAGGCGAGCATCTGACATTTCATCTATTTCAGGATCACCCAGCTGATTGTGTACTGCTTCAAGTAAAGCAGGATCGAGATTCTCTATGTATTCAAGAGTCTCTTCTTCAGACATATCAGAGAAATCCATGACATCGCCGGTAATAGCCTGAAGAATCATCTGTACTTCTTCAATCCACTCGTTCATACTTTTATCAATCCATTCTCAAATTTTGCAACAAAATTCTCTCCCAACAATGGAAGCACTAAACTATAATATATTTCATTTAGCCACGGCTTACCACGAACAAAGTCACGGAGGGTCAAATAAACCATTACTTTAATATTGTTCCTTAATTCACTAGCTTCACCAGTTGTTTGCCCTTTTAGCTTAAATAAGTCCTTTTCCATTTGAGTAGCTAGTCCCATAACTGCAAGCAAATCTGCTTTATATGGCCCTTCAGGTACTTTGTCAGGGTTATTAACAAGCAATTCTATCTCTTTCATAGATGCTTCACGTTTATCCCTTGACCTACCACCTTGATATTCTTTAGCAAATACTGGGTTGCTGGTCATAAATTGTAAATTATCTGCATCCCATTGCCTATCAAGCCCCGAAGTGTCCTGTTTATTAGCTAATAATGCATACTTCTTTTCAAGATAATCTGTTTTCATTTTCTGATATTGAGGCATCGCAGACTTGTAATACACCTCATTCAAATACTCTGTAGGTGTCTGCAATTCTAAAAGACCATGCGCTACCAGTCTTGCTTTAGCGTCTGCTTCGTAATCGTCGTCGTCAGAATCAAAACCGCGATCCATGAAGAAAGCCGCAGTATTAGGGAAGTTGTTAATAAACGGATTATTGTCAACGATCCAATCGTTAGCTTGTTCTGTCGTTTCCAAAACAGCTACCGTTCCTTTTTTATGTGTACCTACCATGAATGGTGTGTGTTTAAACGGATCAAACTCGCCTTCTTCAGCGATGATCTTCTCCATCCACATTCCGTAGGCTTCCTCCCAAGGAACACCATTGCCGACTAGCTCCCATAAATCTTGGTTTCTTTCAAACGATTCATTGTTCATAAGATCATGTAACCGTGCCGTAGCGGGGCCAGCCCACCATGTCATTGTTTGTAGAAGCGAATACTGTCTACCCATTTGCGCTACTTTGGCCATGAATCTTTCCATGAAAACTTCAGGGTTAGGTTGAGACGCTATCTCTTCAGGCGTTGGAAGCTGACCATGTAACCCTAGATACTTGATGACTTCCATTTGAGCTTTGATTTTGCCTTTAGATTCAAAACCAAATCCATCCATTATTGCAGAAACAGGTCGTGCAATAACTTGTGGAACTACTGCACTCCAAACTACTTCTCCACGATTCTCAGGGGTGAACCTACCACCTGAAAGGTTATTCTCAAAAGTCTTTCTGATAGTCGAATCAATGTTAGCGACTAGATTTATAGGGATTGAAAGTAAAGGACCAAAGCCCATCTGACCCATTCTGTCTAAATCATAACCCGGAATTACATGAAGGCTTGAAGCTAGATTTGGTTTAGCTACACTACCTAAGTTTCCTCCAAAGATCCTGTTCACAATAGGCGTTCTGTCTGCTAGTTCCATTACGAAACCTACTGTGGCACCTGACCCCGGAATTACAAGAATGTCATTTCCGTATTGGTCTTTTTGAACGATACCCATATCACGTAACGCTCCTGTGAAAAGGTTCAGATTTCGTAACATTAATGGGTTATGTGCTAACCCTCGTGCGAATCTTCTAAGGAACGTGTCTTCAGCGAACCAGAATGGTACAGCTGTATTAACCATTGTTTGGAAGTTTGATCTGATTCTATGGTCATCAATGAATGAACTTGTTAGAGTCATAGCTCTTTGAAGACCAGCATCTCTCCATAGTTCGAGTTGCTTCTCTAAACCTGTGTTGTAAGAAAAGAAATCATCTAATAGTTTTGCATCGACTTTAGTATTTGAACTCGCCATCACATGCAATTCTTCAAAGAACTCTGTTATTTGCGGTGATAATGACAGAGGTGCAGTTTCTTCTGTGCCGTTTAATATCACATCTAAATGCTTTTCGACACCTTTTTTGTTTCTGTTTTCTATAGCGTAGAAAAGGCCAGTAACCGGATCGTCCGCATCTGGTACTCGGCTTAAAGCGTTTTGCTTTACAAAATCTTCCCAACCGTTAATAACCAACTGTTTATTATCATTAACGCTAGATGTTTTACCTAAGCGAGTGTTAAGCGTTTTGAATCTGTCAGGAGCATGGAAGTATGCTTGCCTGAAACCTTCTGTTTGTTTCATGCCTGTTGTTAGATACTCATGGAACAATGGTTCCCTGACCATCGCACCTAACATTGGGTGGACTACCCCATCAAAGAATCCTCTAAAGAGTTTCAAATAGAATGCGCTTTGGTCTTCTGCTTCAGCAGGAGCGAAACCTACTAATTCTTGCGGGGCGCTATTCCACCATCCGTCACTATCAGCATTCGCTTGCATACGACCTGCATCAACAGGAGCGTCATTAATTACTTCATCAACCCACGGATGAAAAGTTTTAAGTGGAGTAGTAGTGCCTCCCCTTCTACTTTGGTTTGTGTAAGTATGTAAAAGGTTATCTATAACAAGTTGTCCAGTTTCCGAAATTGCATTATGAATTGTTGGACCACTAAATATTTGTTCTTCAAGATCCCATTCATCAGGTTTATACCATGCAAGCTCTGTTGAATTATCAGGATCTATAATCGCATTAGGTCGTAATCCGTCTTTGTGTCTAGCTATTATCTTTTTGCTTACTTGATATTCGCCATTAGTTGACATCGGCACAGGTGTAAGACCCTCAAATGGACTTAAACGATGTGCGCCTATACCAAATACTATTTCCCCTCTTAACCCGCTTTCTCCCATTTGTGCAGAAGTAACAGCACCACGCCCATCACTAGCAAAACCGTAAACATGGTTCATCGTGCCTATATCACCAAACGAAGCATTACTTTCTGTAGAAGTTAAACCACCACGTTCAAGATCCCAGTCAGGAGTTTGAGCATTCCTTTCTCTTTCTCTTCTGTAATATCCGGGTTGGTTAAAGAACTCATCACCATGAAGATCTTTCGTTCCTATCCTTGGGAGTCCTATCTGTTCAACAGGGACACCTTTCATTTCTGCGATTGTTTCTACAACACTTTCAGCTATAGCTTTAGCAACCATTGGATCTGTAGAAGCTGTAACTAATGGGAAATGCCCTGCATCAGCCCATTGTTCAGCTAATTTCATATAAGTAATACCGCTATTACGAGCGCCTTTTATACTCACAGCTGGATTTAATAATTGTGTAGTAGCAACCACTCCTGTGCTTTGTCTCTTAGGACCAGTACCACCTATTTCATCTAACTTGCGTGTAAGTGTCTCTTGAAATATTTGATGGAATTTATTAGTAGCCCCTACTAATTCAGGGTCAGCTATCATTAAAGATGTCAAATCTTCTGCCACAGAGGTCGGCAACATAGGTACAAAACCTCTTACTACTGAATCTGGTACCGCATGAGATATGTAAGGAGCCGCTGGATCAGTAGAAATATTTGAGCGAACTGCACTTGTATGCGCTTGCTGACCTTCCGGTGTAGTGTGCGCCCCAACGTATGCCTTGTGCATCGAATCTCTCAAAGCCTCTTCTGAATAATGCAATTTGCTTATGTTTTTGTATCTTCCCGGATTTCCAAACAACCAATGTGCTATTTGGGTGCTTTGATTTCCGCGTGGAATACCATCAGTAATATTAGGTATAGGGATACCAAGCTCAGAGAAGGTAAGCATGTTAGCTTGGTTGGCTCGTGCTACCGCTTCAACATTATCAGCTGGTCCTATATTATAACCGTACCTTAAGCGCGACATCTGTGTTTCCCAAACATAAGCCATTAAAGCAAATTGGTCAGTTAATGGTGTATCTAAACCAATTACAACATCTATACCACGAGTGTCTGCATAGAGGTTTACTAACTCAACAAACCTTTCAGCATCACTAAGCTGAGAAGGAACTATGTTTCTTGTCGCAAGCATTGTCACAAACTCATCGGCATTAAACCAACCGAATTGCTTCAAAGAATCAAAAGCTGTTCCTGTAAAACTACGGTTCTCATATGCTTCTTCTATAGCCCTAAGATCAATACTGAACGAGCCGTCAGAATGTGAAAGAGACGCTAAATTGCCTTGCGGATTAGAAAAAGCTTCTACTGTTACACCCCTGATAGGAGATGGGAAAGAAATCAACGGATGATCCGTAGAACCTTGGACACTGCTCTTAAGTTCTTCAAGCAACTCAGGGAATTTACCTGCCCAAAATGTGTCTTTAACAGGATGAGTAATCTGCCCTGATGCTAATAGTTCTTCTCTGAATGTAGGAGACTGATCGAATTTAGATTGAAGAATCTCTCTCATTAATTCTGTATTCGTATCAGTATCAGGCGCTAATTTGCGTCCTTTAGATTTAGCCGCCGCACCTGTTAGGTTTTCAAATCCGGGTACATACTCTCCTGTTTTCCAAGCTTGATACGCGCCTTCTGCTGTTGAAAATGCTACACCTCTGAAAACAAATTCTTCTTGGTGGAAGTTGCTTAAAACAGGATTTAAACCTTTTGCGTAATGAACTTCTGTTACAACTGATGCTTGTTTTCTCGCATCAGGACCAGCAAGTTCTTTTAATTTAGACATTATATACTCGTATGTTTTCGGCGCTCTTGAAGGTAACTGAGCGAGTCCTGTTCCTATACCGTCTGTGGAATAAACTACATTTGCGCCTTCAGGTATTCTTGCGAACGCTTCATCAATCTTTGCTTTAGTAAACTTTTCAAAATCCCTATCTGAAAAAAACGAAGTTTCCTTATTGTTAGGCTCATGTTTAGTAGGGATCCCATAAGCATTAGGTTCATCTCGTATAACAGCTTGGCCAGCTTTACCTTTGCCAGCAATATTATCTCCAAAAAGATACACAGTGTCAGGATTAGCTCTTAATAATTCAGGAGTCATACGATCGGTTTGTGACATGGTTCTACCTGTAACCATTTTCTCTGCATCGTCTACCCTCGCTAAACGTGCCTGCGAAATCAGCGCAGGATTACTACGCCTGAAAGTAATATTGATACGCGGTCCAAGCCTTTCATGCGACAAACCGCGAGTAACTCGATGCTCCCAATTTTGTTGAGTGCCTTCACGCATCAAGAAAATGTCACCGTCCTCTAACGGCATATCTATATGATGTTCACTTCTATCAGTTCTATAACCGTATTCTTTACCATCTTCTCGCCATCTTGGTCTGAATTGGAAGTTTCTTGTTTCACCAAAATTAACCGACGCAATAATCTCTTCAGGAGTCTGATCGGGAAGTTTGTCGAAATGCCAACCAAGGTCAACTGAACCCGAATCGTACCTTTGGATAATAGCTATATCGAATTTGTAACCTGTTTCTTCTTCAACCCTTTTAAGTATTCTTGCGATCGCAGGAGGCCAACCAGCTTGAGTATCAGATTCTATCCAATTACCCCCCATTGGTCTTTCGTCGCTTAACTTAGCTCCGGGTTTTGATTTACCATCATCAATAAGATTGAATCTTTTACCTGTGTAACCATATGATTCTCCGACTTCACCAACAACAATTATTTTTGGACCTGTTGCCTTGTTCTGTTTATAATGAGCGTCCCACCAAAAATCTGATAACTCGCCTAGAAGTTCGTCTATAGTAAACTCGCCTCTTAAAGCCGCTGGGTAAGAATCAATGTTTGCTCCACCTGCTTCTAACTGACGGTGGTTAGCTGACTTCTGTGGTTGAGCTTTAATAGCTATCCCAGTTTCAGGGTTAACCATTTCAAAAAGTATTTGTGTGTGTCCTTCACCATAAGGTCCACCTCTGTACCCATATACTTTCGCTGGAGTATCCGCTGGAATAGCAAACCCAGCACTAGCAAGTGATTCTGCCGCTTCTATCTGTGGATCTCCACCAGTTGTTTTCCAATTTTCGGCGGCGGCTTTAGGGCTGTAACCTTCAGGCAACGCCCATTCTTCAGGAGTTAAAGTATCCGTTTTACGAACTTCCGTGACACGAACATAAATAGGTTCTGATGGCACTCCGTGTTTTGTTTTAGTGAACTTTAAATAGTCACCAACTTTCACACCTTCCACTTGAGCGTCTTTACGTGTAGTCGCTGTGCGTTGCCCATCTAAAATCGCTGTAAAAGTATCATCCGATGTTATATGAGCGGCTTTAGGTAAAGCACCTCTTTGACCGTAATCAAAATTCATTGGTACCGGATGTGCCTCTCCGGGTTGAAAAATATATTGACGAAAACCACCACTGTAATCTTGTACAGTTCTACTTAAAGTTCTTTTTGTACGTGCAGGAAGCGCCGCTCCTAGATCACTCTCTTTAACACCCAACGCTTCTACTGTTTCTTTTCTAAACACTTCAAGATAGCGGGGCGATCTGATGACACCATCCACAGGTGGCATTAAAAGATCGTGCCATAAATGACGAATCTTATAAGGAATGTATGAAAGAACACTATTTACTATTTCTTCCCAAGAAGCATTACCTTTAATAGCATCATCAAGATTGTTTTCTAATACACGCCTCACTCTTGGAGGTAACGCCTCCACAAACCAAAGTAATGACTGCATCGGAGTTTTAGGTTCAATTCCTGCAACAGCAGGTATATCTTCTGCTTTAGTGGCTGTTGTACTATCGTAAACAGTTAAACGAGTCACACCATTTTCTGTAACCTCATCGTAATCTCTAGATGCTTTTCTTGAAGCGTCACCTTTAGCTTTGTTGTAAGCAGATACTTCTGCAAGTTCTTCAGCACCAGCGATTTCCGGTTTACCAAAGTTAGCTTGCGTGTCTATTTTCACCCCTGCTGACAATGACTGATTCATAGCATCAGCAGTTCCACCCTCCCATTTTAATCCAGCTTGTACTTCAGCTGGGTTAGTTTGTGGACCGATGTACTCGAATCGTAACTCTACTGCCCTTGGTCCGCCATCTGGGAAATTAGGATCCCAATTTTTAATGTTGTCATCTAGTACAGAACCTTTCTTAACCCAGTTCTTCGGTTTTTTCATTTCCTGCATGAATTTAGGGCTTATAAGCATGTTGTCATTTTTAAGCAGTTGAGCGATTTCTTCACCCTGACGTATCGCACCACCTGTTATACGAACTAAAACAGTTTGATCGCCTGATTTAATTGCGATTACTTGATTCAATAAGAATTCTGGATTCGACATTCCTCCGCTCATTTTTCTGAAAGCGGCAAACGGAAGATACGCAACTTTTAAAGGACTTTCCGCATCTCTACCAAGACCCTTAATTTTACCTAATATAAAACTACGTTTACCAATATCTAAAGTTTTGTCAGCCTCTTGAGTTTCAAATCCTTTACCACTATGGAACGCCCAAGTCTTATCAGCTAGTCCTCTCTCCCCTCCCTCAATCGGACGGCCTTCAAGCATTCTCTTATTTCTAATAGGACCAGCTTTAGCACCAGCACCAGTCTTCTTGTCCCAAGATTCAGGATGTTTGCTTCCTTTTTGAATAGAAGAACCTTGAGTTTCTGGAATATAATATTGCTCTACGTTCAAACCTAACCTATTAGCTACCTGTTCTGCGTACTCATCCACGCCTCTAGCGCCACCTACACGAACAGTAGATCCCGGAGGCAACTGGGCTAAAGAATCGTCTATCGCTTTTTTGATTCGTGCTTCGTCCTGTTCAGACATAGCGCGAACCATTTTGCCTGTTGCTTTATCCTTTTTCCAAAACCTTTGCCCAGTAATCATCACAGTTATAGGCTCGGCTTCTTTAGCCGCCTGCAACGCCTGTTCTGTTATTTCAGCTCCCTCTGCTGGAATAATCCCACCCTTAGAAGCAGGCACATGCCGTGCGGGTATCTCCGCTCTGCCTATATGAAATTCTCTTTGTCCTTGAGTAGGTAATTGTGAGATCATCTCATTGATGATTGGAGCTAATCGGGCTTCGTCTTCAAGATTCACAAAATGATTTAATTCGTGCAATGCCGCTACAGCACCAGCATCTTCCGCATGTATCTCCGCGGACTGCGCTAAAGCCAAAGTGTAATCAGGAGACTGTCCGGGATTATTCTGAACTACTCTCAACTGGGTTGTTGAATAATCAATAGGAAGTTTCACTAACTGTGAAAGTGTCTGCCCGAAACCTGCATCACGCATAGCAGTATCTAAAGAATTCTTACTGAAATTAAGATACGTGTCATGTGTGTTTAATATGTCTTTAGCTACAGCATCCATCATCGTTGGATTGCTTAAGGCGTGTTGTATATTACCTATTCGTGCCTCAGCATCAGGATCTCTTCTTCTTAACCATCTCTCAGCTAAATCTTGTTTAGTTGGTATACCAAGATTCCTTGAAGTATCACCTATCCATCTACTGACATTGTTGCTAAAGCCATGCGCTCTTTGTTGTATAAACCGAGCCATCTTTGTTTTAGTGTTCATCTCACGTATTAATTTTGCTCGTTCAAATTCAAACGCCGCTAATCTAGTAGCGTCATCTTTAAAGCCCCAAGCGATACCACCCTCTGGCCCTTTAAGAACATTAGACAATGCTTTACGCGTAATAGCGTAGTCGCCTACACCAGCAATCTCATTCACAGAACGTATAAGCCTACCGAATGGTTTACCTATCAGAAGACGGTGATCCATGTCAGATAATTCGTCAATGTTCTTGACCATCTTGCGACCATACTCGTCCCAAACAATGACCTTGCCTGCCGCTGTTCTAGCCAATTTATTATTAACGTAACTTCCCGGACCTTCACGAAGCATCCATGAGAACAGCTCTTCTCCACCGTTACGCGCAACGTAACCTAACCGTAATAGAACTGCTGGTCGCCAAATTCTTCCCATCCATTTATCTATCCAAGGAATAGGTGTCATCCAACCAAATCTCTTGTACATGTTTATGTATTTAGCTACAGCCGCTAACTCTCTATAGTTAGGGATTACGTTCATTCGTGACATTTGCGCTAAGTTCATGTCGCTGACAAAAATACCTCTAGGTGCGCTCATGCCGAATATGCTTACACCGTCTTGTTTTAGAACATCGTAATGATGGCTTCCGTGACGTATGAACCTATCAACGAATTGTGTTACGTCGTCACCTGCGTGTAGCAGGATACCTGATCGTCCAACAAAATCTAAAAGAAATTCGCTTGATACAATCCAACGTTCAGCTTCGTTACCTGTAATGAATTTACGTATATAACTGTTGATTTGCGCTCTTGGCATATGGGCTAAAGAACCCATTTTTACAAGAGCTTTAAATTCTGAGATAGAAGTAAGCGCATCAACACGATCCAAGTGACCGGCTTTAGGTACATATGTGATTAAAGATCTTGCAAACTTCGCAGGATAATAGGCCATTGATGTGGCTGTCGCTAAACTAAATACTTTTAACTTTTCAGCTAATCCTACTTCCGCATTGAAACTTCCTGTAGGCGGTATGTTGTCTGTGTAATAATTTCTTGCGGCTCTCCACCAGCCTTTAGGAAGAACGTCACCTTTTTGAAGGTATCTAACCTTTCCTGTCTCATCAATTATGCGACCATCACCTTTGTAATAATTCAACAGGTCGCTAACTTCACCCTCATCCATAAGTCTTTTAAAGATTTCGCCTTCATCTAACATCTTTTGATGACGGCTAGTAATTAGAGTTACGTCCGCTTTTGATAAACCCATCATCATATTAGCCATTGAAGCTCGTTGATCTACGTCACGAATTTTAAGTAATGCACCCATATCAGCGTGACTAATTTCTTTTGATAACGTGAGAACCCCATTATCAATATCTTCCATTAATAATGCGACTGCGGTGTAATCTTGTTTTTCTAAATACTCGCCAGATAATCTAGCTATACCAGCAGTTATATCATTATGACTGTTCTTACCGAAATCAACAGTCTGATCCATTAAAGTTTTAACTCGTTGCCAAGATGCGCCTCTGAAAGTTAAACGAGGAATAAATATTGCGTCAGGATCAACGCCACCCATCTTTGATGATAATGCTCTAGCACCTAAATCGTCTTTAAGAAAATTCCAAAACCCATCATATGTTGACAAGTCTTGTGGTTTTACTCTTTGTCCAGTAGCGGTTACCCAACCATCATCCAATCGGGCTTTCAAGTTGTATTCAATCATGTGTTGAAGCCCTTGTTCCATTCCCGGAATTAATCTAGTGAACTCTTCAAGCAAAGCATCTGCATCAACACTTGCTAGATCAGGGTGCCTCTTAAGTAGTTCTTCTTCTACTTTCGCGTAGGTCGCATCTACACCCATCTCATCGCGAATAGCTATCCGAGCATCTTCTGTTCTATTAAGTTTGTCGAAAGTTTCATTGACTTTTTCAATAAACCTGTTCCTAGCATTAGCGTTCATCCTCACTAAAGGATTCAATAACCCAACTGCACGTAACCCTCTATGGCTTCTTGACCATTCACTCATCAATTCATCGTGCGTGTTGCTAAGTCTCGCCATTTCTGATCGAGGTAGTTTGCCTCCATGCTCACGAACTATTCTCGAATATTGTTCAGCTAAATCTATTGTCTTCCAAGCGTCAGCATTACGTATACCCATCTTGGTTAGTTTCGCCGCAGAAAACGCTGGTCCAAGTAGCCATGTTGTCGGATCAAATACAATCCCTGTAGCTATTGTCCCAGTCGTACCTACCATTTTGCCGTACAGACTGTCAGGTGCCGCGTCAGGTAAGAAAGGCAGATACTTGTTGAACATTCTTATAGAACCATTGAACGTATCTAATTTGTTTGATTGTAAAATAGCTAATGCTTCTTGACTGTCTTCTCTTGCTAAAGATTCATACCAATCCGAATGCAAATTGATTGCGTCTTCTATTGGTCTGCCACGCGCTTCCATTTCATCTTTAAAATATTCAGCGACCGCATCATTCCCTTGAGCTACATACATTCTTAATAGCTTTGTTCTATCAGGTCCCACTAATTCTAAAGCGTCAGCAATAGTATCTTTACTGTAGGAATCATTTTCTAAACGTGTGTTGTTCCATGCTTCTCTCCATTTAGGAGGTTTAAACATAGAGTTAGCACCAAGTTCTTCTAAATACATTAAACTTCTAGTGAAGCGTTGCCCAGCTCTCCAACTTTTTTCAACACCCTCCCAAAGAGATGAACCTACAAAACCTAAACCAGCGCCAACAGCTTTGACTGGAGCTAACGCCGCTTTTGGTAAAGCAAGAGGAGTACCCCAACTTCTATCATCCAACCAGTTATCAAAAGGATTAAAAGGAATGTCCCAAGTTAAAGCTCGTTGCCACCAAGGGCGTTCATCTTGTTTTTTATCAGGCAACTCGTAACCAGCACTTAACATCATTTGTTGAGTTGTTGGTGGGAGATTAGCAAATTCAGAAGGCTGGAATGTTTTAGGAACTTTTTTAAAATTCTCTATCTGTTGCCTTAAATAGATTTGATCGTTAGCCGTGTAAAGAGTCTCAAGCTGTTTGTCTATAGATATGTTGCTACTAGCTAAATCAACTAGCCGAGTAGAAAGTTCCGGTCCTTGAATAAATCTACCGGCACCACTTCGCATAAGCGTAGCGTAATTCTCTCCATACATAATGGAGTTGAGATTGTCTTCTCGCCCCCAGTTTCGGTTACTTGATGTAACTGGGTTAAATCTAGAATTGACCATTACGTAAATGGTCTTTCAAATCATCTGCCGCCATTCTGACAGCAGGGTCAGGAACATGTTCCGCTAAATCACTTAAAAAAGCCGCGGCTCTCGTCTTGTTGCTAATAATAAATTGTTGAGGACGAGAACGCATGTTCGTACCTTGAGCTGTTAATGGCGTAATAGTATTAGGGAAACTCGATGCCGCTTCCACAGGATTCACAGGAAGGTTTTGTTCAGGAACCGCACCTGTAGCACCAACAGTCGGATCAGACATATCCGGCATACCTATGTCTTTAATCAGTCCTTCATTAGTTTGAACTTCACCATAATCAGCGCCAGCCGCCATTGGTGTAGTTTTAACAGGAAGATTCTTTTTAGCTCTGACCATTAGCTAGTCCTTAATGCACTAGCTAACTCTTGTACTGCGCCCGGAGAAAATCCTTCTGTGGGTTGTTCAGCAGGGGCTTGTCCTAATCCTTGTGCGCCAGCCGCCATCCCCATCGCTTCTTCAGGTGCCATCATTTGACCCTCTTCAGGTGGAGGGGCTACCGCCGCTTGCTCCTCACGAATTTCACGGTCAGCTTGTTCGATCGCTTCAAAAATATCAAGCCCTTTCTTACGGTGCTTCTCTATTTTAGAAACATAAACAACTGGTAGCTGTCCTGATAATGCTTGCTGTTGTATCGCCTGCATTACTGCTTCTTCCAAAAGTTCTTCATCTACTCTGCGACCTTCAGCTTCAGCATCTTCAATAAATGGATGCTTAGTACGGAAAGTTCTTAGACTGATACCTTTCATACCAAGCAACTGGCCTAATTGAATTGTCGTTCCTTGAACATCTGCGCCGGGGACTGAGTACGAAACCACATTGTCATATGTCTCAAAATGTTCGTTTGGAGTAAATTCTACTTGACCCAAATCCCCAGCGTAACCAGTGAACATAGAGAATTTTTTACTACCGAAATAACCTTTATAAGAAGCGAATAGGCATTCGTTTAGATGAGGAAGATGAGCCTCCATAATCTCTTGCATTTCTTGGATACGCGGATCCAATGCCGCGCCCATAAGCGAGTCGATTCCTCTACCTGTACGTAACGCTCCGTAAGTTTCCCCACCAATTTGTGGGACGGTTCCTGTCGATACACGAGCATTTCTTTCCAATCTGTCGATGGCAATATTTGTACTCGGATCAGGGCTTGATCTTAATTCGCCTATTTCTTCTGCGTCGAGAAGTATGTTTACTTCTCCTTCACGACCGTCTTTCCATTCACCTCCGACGATCATAGGCACCTGACCCGATCGTCCTATTATATACCTATCAGGGAAGATAGCTTTTTCCTGTGCCATTATTTCCAACGCCATCATTTTTGACATAAGATCCACGATTCCTACAACATTTGATATTGAGGAAGCAATCTTATCTAAGCTGACTCGACCCGGAGTTATCACACAAGGCATACCAGCTTTGTTCGGTGCGCGTGACAATTCAATCTGTGTGCTGTGTCTAGAATATGTATTGTTCTCAAAGAAGTGATGGTATCTTGGCCCCATGATGCCGATGACTATATGTTCGTCATCTACCCATTCGCAAACATCCCATAGTTCTTGTCGTGATTTTTCATCAGAATTTACAGGTCCACCATTTTCTTCTCTGGAAGCAGGGTAATGCGCCCTTAACCAGTCGCCTGATTTGCCGTAAATAAACCCACAATTTCGTGGTGGATCTACGTCTTCGTATGCTTTCGGTTCTGGATATACACCCAAAGGATCACGTATATCAATACGTGGAAGCCCCTTATTAAAATCTGGTGTTACCACTAAACAAGATGTGGCATACCCAGCTAAATGCCTATAAGCGCGGCGCATTTTAATCTTATATTTAGATGAATACCATGTCGCAGACAACGCTCTTCTACGAATATCAGCATACTCTCTTGACCTGATACCACGTTCTTTAGACTGATCTACAGCTGGGCATCCGATAAAAGGCATCACTGATGCGGCTCTTTGAGCTACAGCATCAATGTTCTCTGATATTAAAGCAGGGGTAAGAGGAGGCAGAACAGGTTCTTCATCCATTGATGGCAACGGTATGACATATTCACCGTTGTAACGCTCCTTTATTTCGAGCATTCGATCCAATAAAGGGCTTTGTGCGTCTTGTCGTTGTCGTATTATTGATACAATTTCATCAAATGTATACATTAATAAACCTTACTTGTAGACACACTTGACTTCCAAGGTAGTCCTTTATACCTGAATTGTGAAGAGTCAACACTATATGATTGCTTTCTTTGTCGCCATAATATCCATATGAACCAGAGCGCCATTACCTGATCCTGTCTTAGTCTAGTACCGCGTTGTAATGGTCGCCATGCTTTAAGCTGTCTAATCAATTCATCAGCCTGATGGCGTGTGGAAGGATCATCAGCATATGGGATCTCAATTTCTTGTCGCATAAACGATAAAGCCATAGAAGGAACACCAATATTTTCATCATATTTGTTTACACCTGTTAAATGTTCCCTTACACGGAACCCATATCGTTCCGTCATTTCAACTAGTCTTTCATCACGAGATAACCCTTTTTGGAATACCATCGCTTCTATAACAACATCTGTTACAGATGAACCATTTTGTCCACATCTCAATACAGCTTCTTCAACTACTTGTAGTATCTGTTCATTACGTGTCAGCCCCACATCTTCACGAACGAAAAGAATCTTCAATTTGTCTTCATGTGGAGTAGCCGCAATCACACAGTTGTTAGAACCAAGAGCAGGGTCTAAACCGATATAAACACTACAATTCTTTGGTGGGTGATGATTCACGGAACGTAATGGATTTAAACATTTCTTTATAGATTCCTCATCAAAAGTAGCTTCAGCTGAAGAAGATGGTTGTTGCATATAGTTACGTGACCATGCCTCTTCCCCAACTTTACGACGAATCCTGTCAAGAGCTTCCATAGAGAACATCTCAGGCCACAAAGGTTCAGGTTCATCATTCTCATTTTGTATAATGGCAGGGAATCTAATAACACTTAGAATGTCAGGATCTATCTCCCTCATTACCCTTTCATAGAAATCATCTTCACCTACACGAGTACCATTAATACTCGTTCGACCATTCTCACCCGGACGAGTAAGCCAGTCCTGACGGAAAATCTCGAACATCTGTTCTGTAAGATTCAACGAAACACGAGATTGAATATCATCAATGTGTAGATGATCGGTACGTGTACCAGCAATCTTCGATCGCCAACCTAAAGAAACCATAGAATAATCACGCTCATCGTGACGAGACTTCTTAAACACGTTAAAATAATCAGCACCCCACGCTTGAGCAGTTTTACGACCGCTCTGATTTTGAGGTACGAAAGGTCCATATTTAGCTACATATTTAGGGAAAGGTCCATGAGGTTCCATCCGGCTACGTATACGCCCAAGAATTTTGCGCGCCATGTCTTGGCCCTCAGATCCGACGGTGATCCTGAATTCGGGATTTGTCGCCAATTTGTAGCAGAAGTAGTCCTCGGCAAGCGTAGTTTTGCCGTGTTCTGGAGGCCAGAGAATCAGGGTAATGTTTCCGGGTGGTGTGTTTTCATACGCTTCGATGGCTTTGATATGGAACCAAGGGGACATGTGCCCGAAATAGTGACTTCTGAAACTTTGAAAAGTGCCGTCCCACTTCTCCATACCGCCGTCAGCGACCGCTTTAGCTCTGATGGAGTCCGCTTTCTCAGCGAAATCAGGTATGCGTTGTCTCCACTTATCGTAAGCGGATCGGGTGACACCAGCGATAGCACACGCCTTAGAGATAGTTCCATGCTCCGCGAGTCCTTCAAGGAACAATTCACGAGTCTTCTGTCCCCTGACTTTGCTGACGTTGCCGCCATGTTGTTCATGCGTAGTATTAGTCATGGCCCCTCTTGGGTTAAGAATGATCGAAAACTGACTTCTCTACCTCTATCGCAACAGTTTCGGTACCAACAACCCCGCTAGTTCCTTCAAACTTCACGGTATGTGTACCTACTTGATCTAAGGTCACATCAACATAGTACTTGCCTGTGCTTAATCTATTGATACTGGTTTCGAGATTCGTGGTGGTACCGTCAGGTTTCTTCTGATAGACATTGACTGATTCATAAATACCATCTGCCCAACTTCCATCTGAGTCTGTTGGATCAGTTAATACCGATGGGTCACTAGACCAGAAAGAACCTGTGACTCTGACCACATCTCCTTTGTCATATTTTGCCATTAAACACCTACTTCTATTGTTACGTTCTGAAGCTGTTTAACTTCTATAGTAATTTTTGGATTCGGATTAATAATATAGTACACATCGTCATGCGGTAGTGTCGATGATGCAGTTATGTGATACGTAATAATATGCGTTATATCTGAAACAACAGTCTTACCAGTGAACAGATGCAAACCACCTGATGTGTTACGCCCACGGTAATCGAACTCGTTTAATGGGTGAACTTCAGTAGAAAACGTAGGTTGATACGTCCACTCTCCAGCAGGAAGTTCAGAAGAACCAAAGTTGTATTCTCTACGATCTTGCCCAAGCCCAGTAAACGCATACGTATAAGTATCGTTTACATAGGTTATGCCAGATAAACCAGACGCTCCGGTAGTTAACCCTCTAAATGTTAAAGAAGTGTTAGTACCATTATAGTTTTGATCTATCGTATAATCGGCGGTTCTGCTATACGCAGTCATTGTTATTCTTCTTCAACCCAAGAAGTTGATGCCTCATCCCAAGCGTAAGTGGTGCCAACAAGTAATCTCATTTTGCCATCATTATCACCATCTACATATTCCCAAGTTCCGGGGTATGCGACAGGTGGCGACCAGCAACCTTGAGGGCGTTTAACCCCATCCTGCCAATGTGTCTGCCATGTGAATGAAGGAAAATCTTCCGGTTGTGGTGGTTGTTGCCACTCCCCAGCCTCTTCATTCCATATATATCCGGGTGTTTCAGCTACAGGAGCTTCCCAATAACCAGTAGTTTCATTCATAACCCATGAAGGAAACGGTTTAATATCATCTGGCATTTTGAAAATGTTTAATGAACTGTCATAAACATCGCCTTCTTGTGCGAAACGACCTCTAATATTATTATTGTACGAGCAACGAACCCATGTGCCGCCTTCAACAATATTTAGAGATTCAAGAAAAGCAATAGATTTAGGTTCATCATCCACACCATCCACTACAGCAATATCGTTGCTAAGAGGTGTTACAAACGTAACAATATTTTCACTATTCACATGTGCGTAATGAGCCACTTCTATCCTTCGATAAATTCTTCTACCGTCATATTAGACGACTCGGCGCTACTTTGGGAAGGTGCGTTTGCGAAAAATGAATAAAAGATAGAAACACAATACTTTGTGTCTACAGCTTTAAGAGTCTTGTGCATATGCGACCAACACGATGGGAAGGTCAAACACTTACCTGCTCTGGGTTTAATTGTTGCTTCTTGAATAGGGAAAATAGTTTCCCCTCCTTCTTCCACATCGTTTAAATAAACGATTTGTGAAATGTGCCTACCTCTAGCCATATGGTTAGTCCACGGAGCGGCATCAGCATGTAAAGCGTGATACCCTTGTCCTTCTTCATATTTTAACAGTGAATAGTTCTCAGCATAAAAATCAGGAGTTCCATGAACAGCTTCAGGACGATGTTTAATGTACTCGTCTAAACATAATTGAGCGTATGTTAATAAAGGTTCATGTGTGGGTGGAGGGAAATTAGGATCGAACCAAAGAACTTTTGATTCTCTACTGTTCTTATCTTCAGTACCAGTAAGAACTTTAGCGGTATCCCACCTGCTTGATCTTTCAGCGTCTTCTATTAACGCTTCCAAAGTATGTAAACCTTCTGATTGCATATATGTTTGCATCAACAAAGGATCTATCCATACAATATCGCCTTCAATCATACAGGTTGCTCCCATCCTCGATGATACTTTGCATCAAATCTAAAGTTAAAAGAAATACTATACCTCACAAAATCATCTTTACCTTCAGCACGAGGAGTGCCGTGACTCAACCAAGGAGGGAAAAGTAAAATTTTTCCCATTGTGGCTCGGTGCATCCATGAAACATTATAATGCTCGAGCAACCAATCTTGATTCATCACACTATTAGCTTGTTGAAATGATATTTCACATTCGTCTGCTCTAGCTTTAAGATAATAAACGCCTGACAAATCACAATTACCGTGTGTGTGAAAGTGAACATAGTCACCTTCTTCTACTTTAGTAACCCAAGACTCCACCTCATATCCCCAAGGTTCCGAGTCTTCCTCTCTTTTACCTATCTCAACTAAATATTGTTGAACATTCATATCAACTTCATTCGCTAAAAGAGGCATATCATCTAAAAGATTGGTCGAAAAAGCATTATCGTTTAATTTGTGTGTTTTACCCCATTTTTCTAGGTAATCAAAATTAAGCGAAGGAAGAAGCCCCTCAAATTCTTTAAGAACAGCTCTTTGGTCATTAATTTTATTCCAATACAAAGGAGTCGGGAAAAGCCACTCTATTGACGGTGCCATTTTTAATTTATTTTTTGGTGATTGTTCCAATTTCCCTCGGCATGTATGTAGCTACTAACACAATTCTTTCATCTCCGAAACCTGCTGGCGGTTCATGCCAATGCATAGTTTCAAACCCTTCAAACGTAACGATCATATCTTCTTGAGGAGCAGGACAAGGCTCATTATCAACATAGGTTATTCCCCCATACCATGTATTTAAATAAATAAGCAGATTCCAATGAGGGAATTCGTGATCCCTGTGGACAATAGATCGTGACGCTTTAGAACATTGAGTCAAATTTATATTGATTCTAAAAATTTCAGCATCGAAACCATTCTCGTTAGCGATCTGTTGTAGAACAGTGTGAGCTAAATCTTTTTTCGGAGATTCATACTGTGCAAGAGCAGAATCAGGATCGAAATGCTGTTCTAAAGCCGGTCTGTTCTGCAAAGTGTGACTATAAAGAGTTAAATCATTATAAGGCATCCATTCTTCGTCATACTTCGCTGTGAAAGTTTGCCTCGAAAAGAGACAATCGTTTGAAAGAGCAAAGGCTTTCAATTCATGGTATTCCTCAGTAAGAGGATTAAAGAGTAGCTCATGCTTAGGATCTGAAAAAACAGTTTCAGGATCTCTTTTTTGTTTCAAACCAGACTCGTCGTGACCTATCAAAAGTTTGTCAGTATCAGCGCGGTTATCATCCCTCACTTCAAACATGTTTTTACTATACCAGCTTTAGTAGGTGATATCCCATCTTATAATAAGACAACCGCCACCACCAAAATAACTTGCAGGACCACCACCGCTACCTGCACCTGTGCCTCCATTACCTGATCCTGAATAAGCTCCACCATTCGGTGATTGTGTTGGAGATACCCAACCCGGACCAAAATAGCCACCGCCGCCACCGGAGAAATATTCGTAACCATCACCACTGGGGCCATTACTGTCACGGAAAGAAGTGTAACCTATACCTTGACCACCCCAACCTTGAGTGGCTCCTGCCATGTACGTACCATAATAGAGACAAGGATAGCCAGTACTGCCAGCGCCACCGCCGCCCCCACCGCCATAATAACCATACTGGTTGTAAGAACCATTACCACCAGTATTACCCTGAGAAGGAGAAGTGGTAGGCGTATTTCCCCCTGCGCCACTTGGCCAAGGACCATCACCGCCACCGCCGGAACCACCTTGAGTAGATGAAGAGTACGGATACGCAGAACCATACCCACCACCTGCCGCATAAATAGCACCTGAAGATGGTGACCAGTAAGAAGACTTATTCCAACTGGAAGGAACAGAAGAACTGTTACCTCCACTATAAGTACCGCCAGCACCGATAGTTATACTATGGTTTCCGTCTACAAGATTTAAACCTGTTAGATACCTGCACCCACCTGCACCAGAACCCCCATGACCCTGAGAGCCCATCGGTTGATAAGAACCGCCACCGCCACCTACAAGAATCATATCGAGAGTAGCTCCTACTGGAGCGTTTTCAAATTCTATACTTCCGCTACTTGTCCAACGGTAAAACTGGTAATTAGAAGATGTCCAAGTGTTAGACCAACCTACAGCAGTATGAGCGAAGGGACCACCACCGCCTGCGAGAAGACCAGCGTTTCTAGCGAATCCTAAAGGCATTACGTTAAGTCGAAATCTTGTCCGGCTGTGAAACCCATCCAGTTAGTGCCACCATTGTAAGTAACAAAAGTGAAAATATCTGTCCTGTTAGCAGTAGTCGTAAGAGTCGGAGCGGTAGCCGCCGACCAATCAACAGACGCAGGCCATGTAATACATCTAGTACCTGTAGCGTCCTGAGTGGCTATCAAAGTAAACGAACAACCCTTACCAGTAACAGCAGGATTATCGAAAGTAAAAGTAGTTGTAGCTACAGCCAAAGTGCAAGTATGCACATTACCCAAAGTAATATCAATCGACTGCGAAGCCGCAGTGTCACCTATCGCATTAACTGTCTCCGCGTAATCAGTAAACTCTGGTGTAGTGATCGCGTTGTCGGCCATCGCAATAGCGCCGCCCATTGTCAGACCAGTCAATGTACCAGTCGAAGTGATATTGGCTTGCGCGGCACCAGTAACAGTCGCCGCTGTGCCACTCACGTTCCCTGTCACATCCCCAGTCAAATCCCCAACGAACCCTGTAGTCGCTGTCATAGTTCCGCTTACAGTCGGTGATGCTGACCATTCCGAAGTTCCTGTTCCATTACCAGCCATAACTGTATTAGCAACAGAAGTCGAAGCGCCAGTACCTACCTTGCCTTCCAACGCCCTAACAGCTTGGTTGACATTAACATGCAAAGTGTCATGCTCGTAACCAGCTTCATTAAGGTCGGTGGTAGCAGTAGGTTCCGCTAACTCCGTGGTCGTATCTAGTGATGTGGGGTAATTAGTAGCCATTTGCTCCCTATCCTAATCTAATTTCTAAAGCATCCGCAAGGAATGTAAAAGTATCTCCCAAAGCTGACGTAGTAGCCGTGGTCATTTCAGTGTAATACAAAAGATTCCCTCCTGTAAGAGCATCATAAATACCTATATGCGTAATAACCGCGATAGGCAAACCAGTGAAAGTATCATCATTAGTATTTTTACAAATAGAAGGATCCGTTTCCAAACCCCCATCAGTAGGAGTCCCAAACGTCACACCCTGCCGAGCGTAACCAGCACCATAACCCACACCGTCCGCAAGTTCAGCACCACCAGACGGATGATTATTTCCCTCACCCGGATTCCCAGTATGCAAAGACATATACAAAGGCGAAGGCATAGTATACGCCTCAACACCCAAAGAATGCTTAAGCAACTTCTGCTCCAAATAAGTAGACATAGAACCAGCCAAAAAAAACTCCTAACAATGTTTCAAAACAGTCTCCCATTATGATACAAATATATAACAACTCCGTCCAGCCTACAGAGTCCACATATGAACGAAGGCTGAGAACCCTTATCAGGTTCATATCGTCCGTCAGAGGGACATTCGCTCCCTACCAGCAAGTCGGCAGGGACAGAGCAAAGCGTGATCGCTCGAACTCAGAGTGGAACCGTACTCAAAACGGACGGATGGCACCCAAGGGGAAACTAGGCAACACCTCCCCCCCACAAAACAACACAAAAACGGTGTCCACGCACTCTCTTACAGGTCAGACATACATATATAGAGGGGGGTGCAGGTACATATGGGGGTTAGTCAAGAGAGCAGGACAGCGCACGGTCAGCAAGTTTCGTCTACTTTTTGGCTGAATTGCGGGGAGTCGGCAGTCCGAGTCGTTCAGTAGTACGTACGCTTTGTCTGATGTGTTTGTCCGTACTCCAGAACGTCTCAGACTGGGGCTGTGCAATCGGAGATTGCTACGCCGAAGTCCTTTCCCGCATCCCCCGCCCGATCCCCTTAGCACGGCGTTTAGGACAGTCAACTACGGCAATCGGAAGTGCGTAGATTGCTCGCAGTTACGTAAGCCCTAATCACCGCGCTATCCAGTGGTCTTGTGACCACGGCACACGACGGAGCGATCCGTCGACGATCGAACGCAATGAATTGCTTGGCGCGAAGAAATCTTCGGATCCTTTGAACTAAGTCTTAGACACCTCACACCGTGAGGAAGCCTTAGTTCTTTTCCGAAGATTTCAGCCGAGTTCGCGCGTTTAAGTGCCATTTGTTTTTTTGTTAGTTTCACTGCCTCTTTAAAAGGACACACACAGTCTCGCCAGTTTAGCACATGACCCATCGAACATAGCGTGCGATTGAGTGACAGGAACCTTTGGGGCAAAGATGAGCCACACTGTGGCTCTGCCCCTTTTCCTGTCAAATCGCGTAGCTACGTTACCGATGCGATCGCTGGGAAATCAACGACTCTCCAAATCAAAGAGAAGATTTGGGGGATTCGTATAGATTTCGTGAGCGATGTGCTGGGCGCGGGACGACTGCGTGCATCCTGCCGTCAGTCGGAAAGGGCGAAATGCTTACTTTTAAACCGTTTCAAGGACTCTCTACCATGTTAGAAGTACACGAAACCGCAATGTGTACCCAATACGAGCTAGAGGCCGAACACGCTAGAGATGCTCCACATGTTGGAGTTGACCCAGAATTTTACACATACAAAATTGAAATTACTGGTAGCGATAGGAAATGGTCTTTACGAAAGATTAGGAGGTAGTTGATCTTGAAATCCATATCGATATTCGAGTTTGGTAGTAGCCATATGGTTGATGGCGTACTTGTTGATGAACAGGTGCGCTATCGGCTATCGGGTTCTACTGTTAGTTTTGAAGATTTTGAGCTAGTAGCGCGTGTAGCTCAAATCAAACTTGGCGCACCCCGCGATCAAGTTGTATACATTAAATCAACGCGTTTAAACCCAGTTCCAAAAACCATTTGGACAATACACATACATAAGGATACACACAATGAGTAAAACAGATGTGGACATGGCAACCACTGAAAATGCCATCGAAAACCCAATTACAGGTACAGAGCTTTCAAATCAACGTCAAGTTGAGAAGCTCATGCGTGGAATTCAAAACGTTTTGGATTTCTCAGTCGCCGAAAGGCTAACTGACAGACCAGAACATCCGGACAACCCTTGGGCTTTAATGAAAGCTTGGCGAATAGGTGATGACCGATTCGCAGGTTGGCTCGGTTGGAAAGAGAAGGACGGAGACTTTGCTTTCCGTTCACATGCTTGGGGTATCTTGCCCTTACATGAAGACACTCCACTAACTTGGGTGGACACTAAAGGGATGAGTTCTGCTTGTCCTTCTAAGGGGCAAGTTACCCCAATTAACACTAACCCATACTACGACATGATGAGGTGTGAGCCGTTAGTGACACAACTACTATACGTTGTGAAGCCTGCCGAGCAGTACGGTATCGGAGCTGATGCACTACTGGTCAGGTCAATATATCCACCTGAATTTGATGACTACAATCCAGAAACTGAAACTGGATTGGCAATTCAGTCGGAAAGAGTTGAACTGACTAAGGGAGGAATTACCGAAGATCGGTACTCTCTTATCGAACACTCATACAGCGTAGATGCAGAAACAGGTGAGAAGCGACCAGCTACTCGCACTATTCCCTTCTACGTTGACGCAGATAACACTGAAGTGCTGTACTCAACTGGCAACGCTGGTCGTACTATCGTCACTAGAGCGCACTCTAGAATGACTGGTGATAGATACCGATACGTTGCGAGCTGTGAATTTGACGGCGACCTCATCAACTGGATGGACGAACTCCGATCCGCCATGTGGGGAGAAGAATTCGCCAAGCAACAAATAAGAGATGCTGAAATCAAAATCGAAGCATCTCTGAACTACGGCAGGGCGAGCATTGACTTGCTTGCAGGAAGCCATGTCAAGAGTGCTTAACCTCCAGCACTCACGGTCAGGAGGGGGGCGAAAGCCTCCCTCTTTGACCGATATAAAGTGCTTAAGACGCCCAATTTCAAGAGAAGTCAACGAAATCGAAAGAACGCAGATTTCGGACTTCTTAGAAATCCCGCGAACCCCGCCCTTAAGAGCAAGAGATAGTATCGGGGAACTTAATTCAAATCGAAAGAGCGTAGATTTGAATGAAGTTCCGCACATTTTCAGGACTCCCAGCAATTCAGCCCAACTGCTAGAGCCGAACCTTGCTGACCGTGCGCTGAGAAAAGATCTTGTGAAGGGAACAGGGAGGGAATGTAATGGGTTTAGAAGACTAAATAGTTGGGTTTCTTACGAAGGATTAATAGGTAGTTATTCAAGGAGTCCATATGGAAAAATGTCCACGTTGTAATAAGAATGAGTTGAATCCTACTCAAGTTTTTAATTGTTTAAGTCGTACTACTAGGTCAGCTGATACTGAACCTGTTTATGTTTGTAATCCTTGCGGGACTGATGAGGCGTTACAACAATGGGAGTTGGAAGGTTATTGCACTCCTCAAGACGAGTGGCCTCTTCCAGAGATGATGTATAAAAAGGCGATTGAAATGTTTCAGCAGTCACATGATATTTATATAACCGAGTTAATGGAGAGTGAGTTCAATGAGTCTTAGTCCAAAGCAGTTATGCGAATTGTGTGATGCGGTTATTTCTGAAGTGGTTACACGTTCAACTATTCCGGGTGTAACGGAGATGGTTGATGATGCTGTTGTTTGTAGTAAATGTTTTGATGAAGCAAGAGCTTTTGAAGATGTTGAATGGGAGTTGGAATGACTGAATGTAGATATTGCAACAAGATTATTAGTCTCGACACAATTAATGATATATGGCGTAGTGAAGGGGACGGTGTGATTACATGTTCTGAAAATACTAAGAAGAGTGCGTATCGTTGGACGCATCAACCGTATCCATTAAAAGAAATGAATCATAACGGAGCTGTGTGGTTTGTTCCAGATAAGGGGGAAGTGTGAGTCAAGTAAGATTTAGAGTTGAGAATCAACAATATGTATGGATTTCTAATTTCCATAAAGAAACTTTAGGTGAGTTTATTTTAAAAGTGGCTATTGAAGACACTTTAGAAGGGGAAAGACATTATGAATACAACTAAGAAGGTTGAAGTTACTGTGTTTTGGAGAATCGAAGACACACAAGAAATGGAAGTACCTTATAAGACTTCGCTTAGAGAAGTAAGAGACATGATTGTTTGGGATGATGACAAGTTTGATATTACGAATGGTTGTATGACTGAATTCGATGTTTCTTTAGTTGAAGATGAAGAAGGGAATGAGTGGCAGTTATGACATATAGCTATGACTCATTCGGTAAGTACTACATGCAAGAAGCTAGTAGACATTACTTCTGTGATGAGTTGCCTGATGGTTGGGATACATGGGGGAAAGAAGAACTAGACGACTGGTGTGAGGATAATGCTTGGGAACCATTTGAATATTACCCAACTGGTTGGGTGTTTGAACAAACATGGAATCTAGCAGTGAATATTCATACATGTGTAGAGAAAGCTACTGAATCGTTGGAACATGCAGTAGCTGAGTGTGAAAAAGAGATAGACAACTTAAGAGGGCGGCTTAATGGAAATAACTGACGAAATTAGTGGGTATGGTGACCTTCATCCTATTTATTGGAGAGAATATCCGGGTGAATGGTTGAGATTTCATGCTGATAACCCTGAGGTGTATGAACATTTGCATCGGATGGCAATAGATTTACTTGAGCTTGGGCGTAGGAAATGGGGAATTAAATCTCTTATTGAGGTAGTGCGTTGGCAGATAGCGATGAATACTACTGACCCTGTGTTCAAGATTAATAACAATCATGCTCCGTATTATGCAAGGTATTTGATGGACATGGAGCCTCGGTTAAGAGACTTCTTTAATATAAGAAAGGTGAAGTAATGAGGGACTTTATAATTGCAGTTGAAATAAATGAAAACAAAGCAGATAGTTATTTTACATATCAAATAGATCATCTATTTTGGGATGAAGATAGATGGTCGCAACGGAGCATATTAAGTAGACAGTTCTCTCATTACGACGATGTTGTTGAGGCTATACATGACAGTATTATGCGTTGGGAACGTGACAATAAACATGTGAAAAATTGGGATGAAAAAGATGCTGAAGAAAGATTTAATCGTACTGATTATTATGAAGGCTCTAATAAATAAAGTGAATAATCATTAGGGAGTTGATCTTAATGTCCAAAAAAAAAGTTTGCTCCGCTAAAGGATGCAATGTGGTCTTAAGTATGTATAATAATATGAGGAAATGTGCATCTTGTGTATATACTGAAAGAAAACAATTATACGGTGAAGATATTGCCGAATTATTACGGAAGAAATGAGGGGTTATGATACCTGAATTGAAATACGATCATGTAATTACAGATACTACTGAGAATACAGTAGTTGAAAGACATACACTACGACAAACAGCAGAGAATATAGATATAACTATTGAAGCTGATAATAATTGGGTAAACATATTTGATGGGTATGACAGAGGGGATACTCCATATGCTAATATGAGTTTATCAAATGTATGGCTTAGAATTCCGATAAAAACTTTAGAGGAAATTCTAAAGAAGGGTAGTGCATATATAGATGAACACAACCACCGTCAGCAGGAACAGGATCTTGTCTCCGAAACTGACTGACGCTAAAGCACCTGATGTCAGTGAAATTTTAAAATTTCCTGTAGAAAAAGTTAGGTTTAAAACAATTTCGTGGATTGTAGAAGACATCGTAGATGATGGTCTTGAAAAACTACACCACGGTGTACATGCTGATATTGAGGGACTGAAGACAGCAAAGACAGATTGTTTGGAATCTTTAATGATTGCTTACAACTATATAGATCGCTGGGTCACCTCAAAAGTAGCTGAATTAGAGAACGAACCGTTCTAAATAACAGAAAGAAGTTACATTGATGGACTTAGAGGACACATACTCAGCGCGCGCTGAAGAGATCGCGGTGAGTGTGTGGGACATGACATTGGCTGAAGTCAGAGTTGAATTGAAAGATTCTTTAAATGCTCTTGGCTGGACAGTTGATGACATACATTCTCTTCTATATGAAAAACGTATAGAAAAGATAATAGATAACGCCATATCTGCAGAAGTGGATGGGCAAATTGACGAATATAAGGAGATAAAACATGGCGCAAGCTAATCAAATTGTAGTATGGGGTAACCTTACGAGAGATCCTGAGTTAAAATTCTTTGAGAATGGAAACTCTGTCTGTAACACCGGACTTGCGATCAACAAGAAATGGACATCGCCGGACGGTGCCGAAAAAGAAAGCACAGAATTCCTCGACCTCGCAATCTGGGGTCAAATGGGTGAGAATGTGGCTGAGTCTTTCGGTCGTGGCGATCGTGTCATGGTTGTGGGTAGTCTTAAAATCAATCGTATCGAAGGAGATGATGGTGCTAAGAAACAGTACCCTGAAATCTCGGTTGAAGAGATTGGCGCTACGGTTAGGTGGGCGACCACTGTTGTAAAGAAAAATGAGAAAGGATCTTCAACAGGTGCTAAGAGTAATTCGGTACCTGAAGAGGTGTTCTAATTCGCACATGTTCTGCTAAAGCAGGAGTAATGGATGACTGTGGCGGTGTGCGCACGGTACTGGTCCCGAAGGGAGAATGTACTTGACCGAGTAGTAGAACATATATCCTATAGCCTCGTGGACGATTGGTCTTATGACCAGCCTTAGTGGTAAAGCCTCACGGACGAACGGATATAGATAGTAATGACAGGCGGCAGGTAGCTAATGGCTTATGAGGACTCCGTTATCGAGGACTCTAACCCTGTCACTGTCATTACTGTCACACCTATTAGATAACATTGGAGTCTTATGAAAATACCTACATACTCTGAACTGGATAGTTGGTGGCATAAAGCTTTATGCAAAGGAATGAAAGTTGAGAATGTTAAACGCGAAATTTGTTTTAACTGTCCAGTACAAGCTCAATGTTTATGGGATGCGATTAAAGTTGATGACCGATTAAGCGACCACCCTATGTTTGTACGTGGAGGTGTGCTTGCTAATAAACGTGAAGAGTTGTGGTTCTGGCATAAGAAAAATATACGTGACACATTCCTGTCATGTGTAGTAGAAGCTGAAAGGTACAGGTTTGCATATGAACGTAAACAAACGCCTCTCAGAAATAAACAAAGAACTTAATATATTTGTTAAATCTATGAGGGGTAAACCTTTTGATACCAAGAAGGATCATGCAAGAGCGTTGGCTTTGGTCCGCTCAATAAGAAGTGTGTTACAAGGGGGAGTTAGTCAAGAACCCCATAGGAAGTTCTATGAAGGAGAACCTGTGGAGATAACAGATGAAATGATAGAACGTAACCTCAAAGGTATTGAGGAAGCAAGAAAAAATCTTAAACAAAGGAGAGATAAGTAATGATAATGAATGAGGGGTTTCAAGATAGGATGCTGAAGGCTGGTGAAAAGAAATCAGCTAATGAACATTTAGTAGATGCTGATGGTGTGTTCTTAGTTAAGTATAGACCAGCTGGATTTTTACCTAGTTACACAGACCATGAAAATTTTGGAATGAATGGTCTTCCTGATATGAGTTATGTAGAAACACCAACAGTTAGAAACAGGGACGGTAACTATGTGCCAGCGTATAAGTTTGCTGTTAGAGAAGACTTAGGTTCTGGTGGTCAAGATCCTGTTGTGTTGGGATTGCATGGTCATGGTTACGCTGAAGAAAATAGTTATGTTTTCTTAGCTGACATGGCTGATGAGTTGTTCCCGGACAGCACGGTGGGTTGCACTATTTTTGATAGAGGTCAGCGTTGCATGATTGTTCAAGAGATAGGTGATCCTGTTGATTTAGGTGGCGGAGATATAATTCGCCCTAACATAGCGTGGACTGCATCTTTTAATGGCACTTGGTCTACAGGTGTGTTTGATTTTTCAAGTCGTGTGTTCTGTTCCAATATGTTGAACATGGGTAAAGCTTTATTTAAAGTAAGACGAACATTGAATCATACATCCATGTTGGAAGAGCGATGTGAGATTGTTAAAGCAACAATGGAAAGATTCGAGAAGCTAACTGCTATGGCTCGTGTATTAAAAGATCAAGAGTATACTGATAGTCAATTCTATGGGTTGATGGATCAGATTATACCTGAACCTGAAAGTATAACTGTTGAGGATCAAACAACTGGTATACATAAGATAGTTCCTCCTCATCATCAGGCTCAGAGGCATCATGAAGAAAGATCATTGGCGATGTTAACTGCTTGGGGTAAAGAGAAAGAAGCATGGGGACATGACCATACTTTTGAACAAGAAGATGATACTGGTACTCATCGTTGGCCAGTAACAATAAAGCGTGGGAATAAATGGCTTGCTTACAATGCTGTGCAGGGTGCTGAACAACATTATATAAATGCAGGGTATAAGCCTAGAAGAATTAAGAATCAACATAAGGCTTTGACTAAAGCTGTTGAAGGTAAGACTCCTCTTGCTGGTAAAGCATTGGCTATTTTAAGTAAAGGATAATGATGGCTAAACAATTAACTAATGAAGAAGCATATGAAATAATGCTGTCTAATTCTGTTCAAAGAAAATACCCATGGGATAAATGGTTGGATGGAAATTGGTGGCATGTCCAAGAGGACATTGATTTTATTATTAAAAAGAAGTCATTTAGAAATATGGTTTATCGGAAGCAAGATGAATTTGGTAAGATAGATACCGTAGAAGTACCAGATGGTTTTCTTATTAGAAGATTAAAATATGAAGATTATCTTCAAGAACATTTAAGAGGGGAATAATTAATGTTAGCAAATCCTGATACAAGACTATTCGTTCATAGAATAGCTGAACACTGGGCAGAATCTAATGAAGCACCATCGCAACCTGAAGGTACACGTTGGCGTGGGTCTTGGGCGGCAAGATGCGCTCGTTGGGTTGCTTATAACTGTGCAGATGAGGAACCAAGCAACCCACCTACTGTCTCTGCTATATGGAGAATGGGGTTGGGTTCTGTTGTGCATGAATTGTTAGAGCCTGCTGTTCAAGCATGGTTAAAGAATGATGACAGTGTGCAGATACAAGAAGAGATGACAGTTGAGTTAGGTAAATATGGGCATGGTCATATTGACCTTGTATTAGAAACAGATGATGGAAAGAAAATAGTATTAGAACTTAAAACTATTAATGGGTTCGGATACAAGATGGCTATTGAGCAAGGGCAAGGACCGAGACACAATGCGTTAGTGCAGGGTTCTATGTATGCTCATGCTATTGACGCTGACTTGTTGGTACTTGGTTATCTTTCTTTAGAAAACATTTCAGCTGGTCGTGCTTCAAAGTTTGGTATTGATGACATCGGTACGTTTGCTAGTGAATGGCATTACACCAAAGAAGAGTTTACTCCTATTGCTGAAGCTGAGATAGAAAGATTAGAAGGTATTACCTCTGCTATATATGATGAAGGGCTTACTCCTTTAGATATACCAAGAAGGTTCTCTCACTTTGATCCTGATATTCCTTTCCCAGCTGAGATTACTGCACCGAGTAACGGTACTTGGAGAGATGGCACAGAGTTTGGAAAGGTTTGGCAATGTAACTATTGTGATTTCCAAAATCGTTGTGTCGAAGATCATGCTAAAGAAAAAGCAGTTTAATGGCTACTAAAATAACGATCGTTATTCCTGATGGGCGTTACACAATACAAGCAGAAGATGTTGTTATAGAAGAAATAGAAGAGGAAGAAGATGAAAGAGATTAGACCATTAACTCAATTAGGAAGAACCCCTGAGCAGGGGCGTATTCGGTTGGGTGTTAAAGACAAGGGAAAAGGATTTCCTAAATCACTAGAAACATTTCGGTTTACTTCTCCTGATAAGAAAGCTATCGAAGAAATTGCTGAGATATACGGAGGTTCGGTAAACAGTTGGAAGCCACCTAGAAGTAAACAAGATCAATGGGAGGTAATCACACAAGCATCTGAGATAAGGGTATTCTTGCCTCCTCACAGCATTGATGTCTGGTATGAGGCATGGTCAGCGGGTGGTTGTCAACGCAGATGTGATGGGGAGAATGTTGAAATCCCGATGGTAACTCCTGATGGAATGGATCTAGATTCTGTTCCTTGTTTGTGTTCAAATGAAGATTCAATGTTGTGTTCTCCTGTTACTAGGCTTCGAGTTGTCTTACCCGAAATTAAATTTGGTGGTGTATGGAGACTAGAATCTAATGGATGGAACGCGGCAAATGAAATACCGGGAATGGCTGGAATGTTAGGTGAATTACAGGCTATAGGGTTGGCTGAATGTACTCTTAGTTTAGAGAAGAGAAGCAAGGTAAGTGCAGGTCAGACTAGGCATTTTGTTGTTCCTAGATTATCTATGAATAGTTCAGCTGATAAGATTTTAGAAGGTCAGGGAATGGCATCGGCGTTGGAAGACCCCTCACCTCCAGCGCCGGTGCTTGAATTAACTGAACCTGATTCTGTAGTGGATGCTGAAGTTGTTGAAGAGGGATGGGATACCCCACCAGCAGGTGTAGCTGTTAAAAGAAATCCTAATCCTCCACCTAAGTATGTGCCTGCTGATGGCTGACATATACGGTAAAGGTGCGAAGGGTAGAGCTACACGATTACACGCACTAATCACAAGAGACTTCGGAAAATGTATGAAATGCAATAGCACACATGCCTTACAATGCGCTCACATAATCTCACGCAAATACTCACAAACTAGAACAGATTTAAATAATGCTTTTTGTTTATGTGCATCATGTCACATGTACTTTACTGACAATCCAGTTGAGTTTGGACAGTTCACAATAGACCAAATAGGAGAAGAGAACTACTATGCGCTCTATCGTAAAAGAGAGTGTACAGATAAGATGGATTGGGAAGAAGAGGCTAAACGATTGAAAGACATAGCAAAGGAGATGGGTCTTGTTTGAAGAAGAAGAAGACACAGATGCACCTCCGTTTGAAATACAGTTGGAAATGGATCCTGAAAATAGAATGTGGCGTATCATGGCCACTGGTTCAGCGTCAACACTATTATTCTTTTTACTAGATGCTAGTGATACTGGTATCGTACAAAAATTATGGGAAGAAGCGAAGTTCGATAGATTAGTTAAGTACGATCTCGGAGAAATAGACGACAGGAATTATGACGCAGGAACATCAAACTGGCAGAGCTAAAGATTATACAAAGTGTTGGAACTGTGATGGGTACGTCGGTAAGAACATTACTAAAAGAGATGACTTTGAAAACGAATGCCCTTTATGTTTCGCTAGTCCATTAGTCATCGACGAGTAAAGCTGTCTGCCATAACACACCCTTGTCCGGGACATTAATCCATAGTGCTTGTTGTGGTGCCTCGAAAGCAAAGTTGCCTATCGAAGCATACTCATCGTAACCCTTAAGGCTACCATTCAATAAGAATCCTGATGACGGTGCCATAATCAGCTGATGGAAGTGACCTAATACCATGTAATCAAAGTCTGTATTCTGTCGTTTCCGTGCCACCATCCTCATAAGTGGAGGCCAAATACCACCGATACCACCGCCACCTTTAGCTTGATCTCCATGAGTTAATAAATATTTTGTATCTTGAACATCAACTATTAAATCAGCACCAGTCGCTACATCAAATGTTACTTTAGTATTCTCAGCAAACCGTTGCTCTAAAGTTTTAGATAAAAACCAATCGAAGTTGTCCTTAACTCTCAGCTTATGTCTAGGTTTACGACTGCGCCTACCATGATTACCTACAACACAAGGTATATGTACATGATTAAAATGCTCAGACAATAAATTAATACCCGCTGATAATTGCTCAGTCCAAAAGATAATAGATGCGAGCATTGTGTCTTCATTAGTTTCAGATAGTTCTTCATGTATATCACCTGAAAAAATGTCACCTCCTAAAAATAAAACTATTCCTTCATACTCAATACCAGTTATGTATTCGTTAGTAAGTAATATTATTTTTTGGAAATAAGCTTCAAGTCTTTTAACTGCTATCTCTCTGTTGTATTCATTACGAAACTGTATCTCTTCAGGTTTAACTACTTCATCAAAATGTGTGTCTGAAAGTATCGTGCATACTACACCTGTTGACTTCTTTCTTTTCTTTGTCAACCATGTTGGTGGTTTGTAATCAGCTTCAGATAAATGAGTGAGTACATGACTTCGTAATTCTGATTCATCTAATGCTTCTTCAAGCTCTTTAACTTGACCTTTGAATATATCCCGCTCAGTTTTAACTTTACTTATCTGTCTAGATAGTTGCGTTATCTGTTGAATATCTGCGCCTGCTAAGGCGTAATCTTCTAAAGATTTATCGTCGCTCACGAGTTAATATCGCACCGACTTTGCCTTGAGTAGCATCAGTGTATCCTATTGAGTGTAGCCAATGAGTTATAGTTACCTTGCCGATGCCACCTGCTTTAGACAGAGCATCCCACGCTTGGTTAAATACGTCGTCGGGGAGGATGTCAACCCATGCCCCTACTTTAGCCTCACGCGAAGAAGCGAATTCTTCTAGTGATTGTTCAGAGGCCAATAGGTATCTCCGGTTTCCACATCGCTGTCCATGTTTTGTAATCCATAGCCCCACTCTCTTTTAATAGTAGCGATCGTTGTAACATTAAGACTGCTCTTAGAGTCTTACGTCCGTATACTCCGTCTGCTATTCCGCAATTAAAGTCTAACGAGTTGAGTTTTGATTGTGCAACCTTAACGATGTCTCCTTTAGATCCACGCCTGATAGGTGACACAGCTATCTGTCTGCCCATGTCGTCTATGATTGCTTGGATGCCAGCCCAGTTGACCTCTGGTTCTGGTGGTTTCTCACTTAGTTCTTCTAGTTTAGTTTTAAACGCTGAAGTAGAACTCTTTTCAGGGAACCAGCTGTAAGCATTACGTGGTTGAAAGTGCCACCATTCACCCTTAACAGTTGGCCTTATACCGTATCTGTCAGCTATGTGTGTGACCTCATCGGTAGTTATCCCTCGTTTAACTATACGAAAATCAACTGCATAAGAAAATCCATCCGGTTGTTCTTGATGAAATGACCCACGAAAGAAACCATCCGGTCTAAGCCAATCAGGGTTCGCCGCTAGGTTGCCTTTACCTCGCTTGTAACGGTCGTAGAGGGCCTTCTGAGCGGCGTATGACCTAGCACCTGAGCAAATCGCCACCTTGTTGCCTATGCGTCCGTCAGAGAAGAAATCCTCTAATCGGTCTATGAATCTAGGATGCAGTATGCTTAGATCAATCGAACTCGAAGTCTTGGGTAACAATGGGTTGCTCATTTATATCCTCTGGAGTGGCCGTCGGAGTATATTCTAATACCATTCTACCATCATTGTCAGTAGTATTTGTGTCAATCATATGCTGATCTTTGCGTTCACCTATCACCATCCACTGACAAACCGTTCCTTCATCCCCAGTAATAGTCAACTCACACTCATTCAATGACCATTCAACCAGCTTCCCTGATGCTGAAACCATAGACCAAGGATTAGTGTTCAATGCTTTCCATGTGCCTTCAGCCATACCAAACTGTTCATCCATGCAAATAGTTACTGGTTCTGCTCCTAATGTCACAGTGCCTCGGTATATTAGATCAGCATACGGTCCCTCTATGAATGAGTGACGTAACCTTTTGTCTTCTAATACTGGGTGTTCTATATCAAATGAGCCTGATCCCTTACTCATATTCCCAGTGATAGACATGTTGCCATTAGACCAAATAGAAGCAACAGCAACTCTAGATGTTGAGGTGTGTGGGTTTGAATCGTTAGGCCACGAAGCTCCAGTTACACCGTACCAATGCCAAGCATCACCATAACAAGTAACCCACTCGTCATTATTGCCAGCATCATTAGCCCTATTTAAATATTGTCCCACTCTAACTGAATTGGTGCTATCAGTTCTAGTTGTATCATTATCAGCTATATAAAATGCGGAATATATCTGACCCGGACTATTATTATCATATGTACCCTGAAAGATATAGGGTCTTACTTTCCAATAGCTTTCCGCAGTATTGTTCATAACTGGTGGGGCTATACCAATAGCGCCATAGTAAGTTGAATCTGTGGCGTTGTAATTAGCAGAAGCATATACATAACCAAGATATTTTTGATTGTTATATCCAGTGCTGAATTGGACAGACCCATACGCTGGGATGAAAGTCCCACCGCTGTTAATTTGTTGTTCGGTAACTCCTACTCTTACACCACCGCCACCACCGGGACCATATGATTGCCAAGTGTGGTCGCCTTTAGGACCGAAGTCTGCTCGCTCTCTTGCAGGCAGTTCAATCGTACTATATGGAGGGAAGTAGCGTGGTTTCACGACCCTTGCACCGTAACAACAGAAACAGTAAGCACCCCTTCAAACCATCCGTCATCATCTGTCCACGTATTAATGTCACCTCGTTCATAAGAAACACCTGCGACATAAACTGTTTTAGATTCGTCACCCATGGTGAAAGTCACAAGTGATCGGTTTTCTAAAAGTGAACGGATGTATGTGTAATCATCCCATGTGTCGTGGTATATATTATTATTTTCATATAAGACTTGCGTTGAAAGTATGACAGGTAACTGTATTACTTCAGCTACAAAGGGCATGGGTATAGCTCGTGAAGTCCAACGGTAAAGAGTGGGTGTTTTCGTAGCGTCTGTTCCTCTTGTGATGGTGACTACAGGGTTGATGTACTCGCCAGATAAACCAGATACGGCTTGTATCCCTGAAGTTACACTTGTTTCTGTATCAGAAGTATTAGTTACAGTTGTGCCATCGTCACTCGTTAATGCTAAAGCTATTGATTCACCAGCAAGTAAAGCACTGTGCCTCACCTCTGTTGAAACAGGAGCTTTAAGTTCTGTTATACCCCACCGAAACCTGCCCTCATTTACTGTTCCGCTTGCTACATAATCGTCACTTTGATAACAAATACCTGCGCCTGACACTGTGAAGTATTGATAACCATTGACTGTTATGACACCTTGTACTTCTCCTTGCCCTGCGTACATAATGTCTGTTGCGTAGGCTGGAGTTAGTGGTCCTGTTAATTCTTCTAAGCTGAGTCGCCCTAAACCTGTGTAAGAACCGTCATAGTTAGTCCAGTCGAAATAAACAAACTCACCTTGCGGATCGAAATGGTTGACACCAGTTGAACTCGTTGTGATAAGAGGACCATATTGCAAGTAGCCTTGTCCTTGTGTTTGTGCTAAACGTATACCTTTGTTTGTGCCTATAAGAATAAGCCCAGCATAAGCACATAGCTCTCTTACTTTTTCACCTACTGGGAGTTCAGCCGCGGGTACTGGTGAGCTTATCTTTTGTGTTGAATCGTTTAGAGTGTGGAAAAAAATACGGCCTTGATCGCCCTTGTTCCCTGCGGAGTATATCCCTCCAGAAAATGAGCATATAGAAGTCCAAGCGTCTACCTTATCAAAAGATGCGTTCGTAACATTATTGCCTGTTGAATAAGCAGTAGTAGTAAGCCAGTTTATTTGCGGTCCGCATGTGCCTAGTGCATAACCGTGTGCAACATACACACCGTCCCAAGTGCCTGTGTTAGTCCACACATTACCGTCACCTGTGCCTGTAACCTGCGATCCTTGTATCCTGTAGATGTTTGTTCCACCATCAGCAACATATATGTTTGTTCCGTCAGTAGCTATATCATTATTGGTTTCCGCTGTGAGAGTTAAGTCAGCAGAACCAGTGTCATCCTGAATAGTTTCCCAACCAGAACCCGATGTCCAACGATCCACTCTCGTACCGACAGTCATGTAAAGATAGTCACCTAATGCAGTTAAATGTAGATTTGTATTTACACCACCAATAGAAGCAAGACCAACATCTTTTAACAGAGTGATCTCATTCTTAATCCACGGATTCACACCAAAACTTTCAAAGAACTCACGATTACCTGATTCCATAGTGTCCGCTTCACGCTGACCTGCACCCAATTCCCAATCGTTCCTGCTTCTTTTCCAAACCCCAGCTTGATTTAAAGATTGTTCACCCGGATTTCCTTGAGTGTCAAAGCCTTCACGTATCGGATCTACAGTAGCTCTCGCTAAACGTGCAACATCAATATTATACTTACGATTACCTAAGCGAACTGGAAGCGAGTCCCGAATTGAGCCGTGAAGATTTACCATCGTCTAACGTAGTGTCGTTGGAAACACGGAGGAAGCAGATGCTCCAGTCCTCACTCCATAAAGAGACATCAGACGACGAGCTTCCTCCCCTACCCGACGATCATATTGCGCCTGTAATATCAGTGAATAGCGCGTTCGATCACCTGCACCAATCGCCGCATCCGTACGACTATCCCCTTGACTATGAAGATCCAATCGGAGACTTTCTTCACCTAGAATCAGAGATGATCCTGCTCCTAATGCTGGAATATCTATCATTGAAGCCTGCATTCCGACAGTATCTACGAGAAGAGTATCCAGATTTAATGTACTAATATCAAAAGGATGGGCATAAACAAGGTTGCAAGTAACAGATTTTTCTAACCCTTCTTGCCTTGTTACTTTAAAACTATTATCTGATTGTCTTTGTACACTTATATTAAAATTAAGTAAGCGATCTTCTGAACTTCGTGCAGTCCGCGTGGCTGATAACACATGGAAAAAGCCTGTAGAAGTCATAGAAGAAACTGCTACAGATTGGGTTGTTGTAGAAAAATCAATGGTTGCCGTACTCACACCATATAAATTGTTGGGCATATGTCTTATTGCATCTCGTACAGCTTCTAATATTTGAAACCCTGTGAACCTAGGCTCTACTTCTATAGGTGTATCAGCAGTCCACGCATATCCTGAACTACCATCAACACCACGTTGAACAGTTGCATATGCTCCGTTACGTGAATGAACATACATAGTTTCAGGAGGGTTGGTTCCATCTTCTAAAGAGATATAAGAACCTGCACGTATACCATCAGTCTGATATTTAAGGTTTATTTGCGTAGCATCAGCTGTAATATCTGCATTAAGAGCATCTAATTCGGTACGAGTATTACTCTTTATGAGCCTTTTCGTGCGTGTTATGCAATCAGCAATCGTTGACATAATTTAAATCATAGTGCGTTGAAGGGGGTGAGGCTATGCCCACCCCCAACAACTAGCAATTAAATTGCTTGCAATTAGTCTTCGTCAGCGGTATCTAAGGCAGACCATTTGCACATGTGCTGTTCGCCTTTAACCTGTAGACCCTCTTCGCAGACTATTTGTACCTTGTCGCTATCACCAGTCTTAGCAAGAGCTTCGACTACTAGAGGCTGTATCACTCTACGAGAGATATTCTCTTTAGATACGGCGAATGCTGTTTCGCCACGACACCAGCGGTTTCTAACTATTTGTGTTTCACCAAACTCATGGAACACAGAGCTAACTGGTACACGACCACGACGAGGATCGTCAACAATCGTGCGGACACGGTTTGAATCAGAGATTTGATTCAATCCATTAGTGGTACCCAAAGTAATTGGGTTGCAGATCAGAAGATCAGGTACGCCACCAGCATTGTAGCAAGCCTGCATCTGAGCCTGTAGTGCGGCAAGAGTAAGTTCCTGAGAACTTGTATCATCATTTGAAGTGATGAAGTAATTCAAGCCACCTGTTGAACGACGCTTGTTAGTAGTGTCATTCTTTTTAATGCCATACAAGTATGCTTGCTCACGAGTGATGACATTTTCAACCGAGCGGCCATAAACCTGCTTGGCGAATTCATCAGACACACCGTAGCGTGATACTTGCTGTTCTGTACGTGACATATGAATCGGAGTAGGTCCGAATATTTGTGTCACATTTGAACGGATGGTGCGGTCTGCTGACCTTGCTACACCCGGATCGGAACCTTCTACGAGAGCGGTTCCTACACAGATAACCATGTCACCAACAGCGGTGGCAGGCCAATCTGATCCATTTTCCCATTCGGAAATTAGCATAACACCAGTGCCATGATCTGGGTCTGTAATTCTCATTACAGCCTTTTCATTAGCGCCACCAGATGCTTCCTGTCCCAAGACGATGAGGTCATCTACTTGGAATTTGTAAGATTCTGTGGCACCCACGGTGATGCTAACAGGTGTTGCACCAGAGGTACTGTTAAGTACCGATACGGTTGAACGAGGGAGCAATAGCTCTTCGTCCATCCATTTGAACTCTTGTTGGTCAACGCTGGAGCTTGAAAGAAGTTGCCTTCCATCAGTTCCAATACCGTTGATAAACGGAGAGTCTGTTGGTGAAATCATGTAAATGAGTTCATCCATGTTGATCTTAACGCCAACGGCAAGATCATATGAGGTTACTTTACCTCCATAGCCAACTATAGCCATGTTGATTCACACTCCTTTATTTAATAGTGGATTTACGTTTTTCTTTATCCCGCAACATCCCCTCATACTTGGAGCGATTATCAGTAAATTCTTTAATAGGTATGGTCGAACCGTCAGCCTTGCGGTATGGGACAAAAGACCCATCTGCCCTATGCTCACCGGCTCTTCCTTTCTCCCAATTAGGCTGTGCCTTTCTCGGAGGAATCTTATTACCAGTTCTGTTCGGAGTAGCATCAGCTGTTAAAGCTGGTGACTGAAGAATCCGCTTCGCGGAATCCTTGCCACAATGTGGGCAAACCTTTACAGGTTCGTCCTTCATGCTTTGTACTAACTCCCAAAGTGCCGGAGGAGTACACACCTTGCATTCATAAACATAAGTAGGCATTTAACGTCAGCCAAGTACTCGTTCATCACCTTGACCTGCCGCTTCAAGAACAGTGTGTACAAAAGCCGCCGCCGATTCATCTTTCGGACGACCTGCATTGTACGCTTCCTGAAACTTCTCAAAGCCTTGGTCATAAGGACTCTGTGTATTTGACTCTACTGAAACACTACTATCTGCTAGTGCCTGTCGTTCTTCTGCTACTTGTGTATCAGTAGCATCTGTAGTTACAGGTTCCGTTTCCGGTTGTGTCTCCACTACTGGATTGGGGTTCAATTCTTGCCATTCAGCTTGTATGGATTCTGTATCCAGTTCTCCATCATAAGCCTTAAACAATAACTGACCAGCTTTTGTGTCAGTATCAACACCAGCTTTCATAAACGCCATTTCTCGTTTCATCTCCTCAAGTTCTTGAGAAGCTTGACGACCACGTTCTGCGGCATCTCGTAATTCCTTGATACCACTGGTTTCATCTGCCATATCTATCACTCCTTTACTGTCGCACATAGTCGGAGGAACTATGCGGGGTGTGACTAACTCGTATCCCCAGTCGTCACTATCTGGTTCAACCTCCACTACATACTCATTAAGGGCGTGGGTGATCCTAATGGTTATGGCACACGATGGGCCGAGCTAACGGCTCGCCAACGGCCAATAAGATTATTATAGCGGAATATCAGTCCGCATCAAGGAATATGCACTCTCCGGGACATTCTTCTGCCGCTTCAATAACCACTTCTAACAGGTGGTCAGGTACTTTAACTGACTCTCCCATACGGTGAGTGGGTTCTTTAGGTACAGGAGTGCCTACTTCTCTTACATAAAATAAGCCGTCATCATGCCCAAAGAATACATCGGGTGCTATCTCTTCGCATAACCCATCACCTGTACATAAGTCTTGGTCGATCCAAACTTTTGGCATCAGCCGGGATGACTAGAAAGGAATGCTTCATATGCTTCCTCACTATCTAGAACTATTGTGGTGTAAGAATACTTAGAGCCATCATCACCCTTACCTAAAGTAACAGTGATCGTTCCGATTAAAGTACCTATAGCAACCAATAAGGCTGTTATCGCAGTAATGAGCTTAACAGTCTTATTCATTTTCTTCGTAGAAGTCTCTACCCCAGTTCTTACTTTGGATAGCTTCTTCAGCTAGATATATACGATCCCAGATCGTACTAAATTCTGAAGGAACCCAAGCCATAGAAGCAATGATCTCTTTCATTTCATCGACATCATCTCTGATTATTTCTACATCAGCCGCCATAGCGCTTGTAATGTGAGCAGGAGTAAAACGGCTAAGGTCATCGACCCTAGCGCTCCGCAGATCATCAAGACCGTCAGCATTTTCCATGACCCCTTGAGATATTTCATCAAGTTTTGCCAGAACTGTACTGTCTGTCCCAGTGTTTCCTTCAATTACCTGCACCTGTTTTTCCAAATCATCTATCCTGCCAGCAATACTAGCCGCATTCCATACGACGACTCCACTGGTGATAGCCACGGACATGATAAGTCCGAGGGTTATCCTAGATACTTTGACTTGTTTAAGGTCGGTAACGTCAGTCATTAGCTGGCGGCTGAAGCCGATCCATCACCAAACTGCTTGGCAACAACGCTCTTAACAAGGCTGAGAACAGCAGTAGCTCCTGCAAGTCCAGCCGCTTTCATGCTTCCCATGTCACCAATGGTGAACACAGCAAGGAATGACTGCGCGAATGTGGCAATCACTCTCTCTAGTACGTCTCTGTTAAACATTATTTACGTTTACCTTTCTTTACCTTTTTATATGGTACTTTCTTAGCTTTCCCTTTGGAAGAGCTTGTTTGATATTTAGGCATTAGCGCTCCCAAATCCTGTTACTGTGCCACTCACCATAGCACCACCTCCACCAGCGAATTCTGCTCGCCTTTCCTCTTCCCTTCGTTGAACTGATTCACTATCATCCAATCCGAATACCTGTTCGATACCTTCTTGTTCAATACTAAGATCCTCTTCACCTATTTTTTCAGCGAAAAGAGCTGACTTAGTTTGAAGATTATCTAACTTCGCCCATATTTCTCTTTGAGTTAAACCTTGATCGGCTATTGCTCTAGCTGATTCTTCTCTCATATCCATAGAAGTGTCTAGATTTAAACGCATCCTAGCCCAGCCACCTACTTCAGCTGTAGCTACTTCGTCTTGTATCTCTTGCCAGCTTCCACCCCATTCATCATTAGGGTCAAGGAAAGTTTTCATTAGGTTTGACATGCCAGCATCTTCACCGAACCATTCGTAATACATATCAGTTACTTCAGTTGGAACGTTGCCAAGAACCCTCATAGCACTATTTAAACGGTTCTCTACTTCAACTTCTCCAACTGTATTAACAAGCAAACTTGTGATTAGCCCATCAAAATTAAGAGATTGACCTTCAATATTATATTTAGTTAAAAGTTTCTTAACATTCGTTTCAAAATTTATATAATCTGACGGAGACACAGGAGTAACTTCAGCACTCCGCATCGCATCAATAGCCGGGAACCTCTGTTTAAATGCATCAGTCTGCTGTACGTCTAACGTAATATTAGCTAAATCATATGTGGGATCTAAAACTTTTTCCTGCGCCCAACCCCATAGTTCATCTGCCATCTCTAAAGGTATGCCTATAGCGCTTAAAGCTGTAGTGAAATCTCCTTTACTTGTTCCTGTGCCTGCACCGCCAAAACCTTCAGAACCAACTCTGCCAGCAGGAGTAAGACCAGCGCCTGCACCACCAGTACCTGTTTGCTGATACATGTTGCCACCGCTACCAAGCATATAACTATCCCAAGCCATGCTTTCTTCACCACGAAGATGAGCTTCCCATAAACCTTGTGATTCCATCCAATCTTTGAACCCCATACCTGTAGGAGAATGTCGCCGACTATCGCCACCTTGCATTTCATACTCATTTGAAAGATCAACGCCGTAAACATTCGCGTCAGACATACGACTTATTTGACCTTCTCTTTGTTCCCCTACAGCTTGAGCTTGTTCCTCGGTCATCATGCCTGCTTCAACCGCAATGCTGTTATACCAAGGGCTTCGCCCTGCCGCTACGTTAGCGTCCTGTCTCCAACCCCAATCCGGGTGATCTTGTTGTGAATCATATAATAAATCGCTCATAAACTAACCGCCCCTAATAGCTCTAAAATAGTTCGATCAGATTGCCCCTGCTTCCTCTTATACTCTGCTGTTCTCGCATATTGAGGAGTAGGCGTTTTACCATCAGCTGAACGAGCAAGCCTGCCTGCCGCTATTGGATCCAACATTTTTGTTGTTCCATCTTCAGCTTGATAAGTCATGTTGGACTGGAACCAAGGGTCGCTAATGTGCAAATTGTCAGCATTAGGTAGCCCCCAAGCATCAGCAACAGCAGTTCTAGTGTTCAAAAATCTTGCATCTAATGTGGAACCGCTTGATTCTATACGATCCCATTCATCCTCAGATAGCCAAGGGTTAGCCACACGAGCATCAGCATAAATTCCTGCTCTTGCTTGAGTTGCGTCTTTAGTCCCCGACCATAAATCTGCCGCTAATCTTTCAGCATCAGTAGCAGACAAAGTTATACCATTACCTAACGCTAGTTGAACTAAATCATCCGCTTGCTCTGTGATACTTCCTGTACCTAATTCTTTTTGATCTTCAGGTATCCAACCATAAGTGAAGTTGTGCTTGACCTCAGCGTCACCCCAACCGTCTACAGCTGACCTTAAACTAGCTTCTCCAAGAAGTTCGAGAGTGTCCCTAGAAACGTTACGGTACCCAGCGCCTTCAAGTATCCCCTTTAATCTTTCAGCTTCTTCTTTAATAAGAGCGTTGTAACTTTGAGGATCGGTGTGTTGCAACATATCCATGTTGCGGTTCGGTTCGTGTTGCCCTTCACCAGTCCACCAAGCTGAATCACGAATACCAGCTAGAAAGATTTCTTTAAGAATCGACATATCCGCGATCGCATATGTCTCATCTTCTATTTTTTGAACAAACGAATCTACATAAGATTTAAGTTCAGGGATCTGATAAGCCCAATGATGCTCCATCCAAGCATCTAAATTGGCAGGTAATACCACTTCGTCACTCATCGACAACACCACCTCTTCTAGAAGGACCAGCCCTTTCAGGTAGTGATTCAGGTGTCATTTCTTTCAGTCTTTCTGATACACTATCTTCCATAAGCCAACTACCTATCAATTTTCTTAAACCAACAGGATCAGACTTAAGCAACTTCATATCATATTCAAGACCATCACTTAACATACTGCCGATTTCTTTAACACCATCCCATAATTTTATACCAAACCTATGAGCATGTTTTTCAGCCCACTCTGGTCCGTACGGATAATCAAACATAATAGAATTACCATCAGACAAATTAGCGCGACGTAAAGTATTAGCCAGCTTAGTTTCTCCCTTACCTTCAAGATTCCTTATCCATTCTTCAGCAAATTGAGGTTCTACCCTCCCCACAACAGGACGCACATGACCCTTACTACTATCTATAAAAGCCTCAGCACTCCTACCAATACGAGCATGTAAACCTAAATTATATTTATCTTTAATTTCCTCTACAGTCATATCACCCACATTAGACGGATCCAAAACATTATCTAAATCAACAGTCTCAGGATGCAAACGCCCTTCATCACCCGAAAGCCCATGTTTCTCTCTAAGCATCTCCGAATAACGCATACCAGCATTTTTACCTTCTTGACTGGCGGATGGAAGTTCCTCTTCTGTCCGCCAGTTACCTACTGCATACATATTAAATGTATCCATTGTTTTATAACCGTCGAAATGCTCCCAATTAGGAGTTGTTCTAGGTTTATTATAAGAATGGTGCATAGCTACAGCGAATGCCGCTTTAGAATTAAGAACTGGATCATACAAATCTTCTACAGAATTAATTCCGGGAATATTGTCTATTGCCCATTGCTTATTAACTCCTGAAATCTGCCATAAACCATATGCCCCACCACTATCATTCTTAGTCCACTTAGTAGGCTCACCGTTTGATTCAGCTAAAGCAATACCAGTAGCAGTCTGAGCTTCTTCAAAAGAAAATCCTGCATCCATAGCAAGCTGTAAAATTTCGTCAGAATGGAGGTTGCCTTCTTCCGGTGTATATGTTTCACTCATAATGCTTTGCCACCCTTATCACGCACAGGCATATTAACTCTAGGCATCGTAGTACCCCAAAGAACTGCGTTAGCTGAACTGATACCGCGAGAGCTGTAATCTTGCAGAAGATCCAATCTACCTTCTAAGGTTGTCATCAATTCGTCATAATCCTCTGTGCCAGCTGAACGTGCCGCTGACAAGCCTGTATCTGCTCTCTGGAAAATGTCATCAGCGGTGAACCCATTATTTCTTGAGTGTTCAAAACCTATAGTGTTTGCGTATCTAGCCAACCCTGATCGAATCTCATCCCTTGTAGAGTTTGTAATATCGCCATCAAGCATCATTAAGAAATTTGATATAGCCACATCTTTCCCGATTGAACCAGAACGACCTTCCATAAGGTCAGCCGCGTGTTGCTGTCTTTCTTTATCTGTTAAAGCACCGACCTTATTGGCATAGTTCATAAAATCTGAATTGTTATGCCCGAACCGTATATTACTACCCCAATCAGAATCATCGTTATAAAAAGATTTTAGAATCTCTCCAGCCATCGCAACCTCATCAGGATTACCGCCCATACCCCAAGCCATGTTTCTTTCCTCAGCGGTCATATCACTCAACACTTGATCTATATTCTTGTTTATTTCTTCTTCAGGCATGTTCATCATAGGAACGAGTCTCTTAGAAAATTTTGCTTTAGCATGATTAGCGAACCTGTTAGACGCATCTACTCTGAACTGTCCTTCAGGATCCATGTCAGATGTAGCCATCCTTTGGATAACCCCTTCGTTCTGCATCTCTTTCCAAAGGTTTTTAACATCAGGTTCTATACCCAAGCGTCGGGCTTCATCAACATTTTGAACAATATCCCATTGCACTGCTTTGAATGCTTCTATTGTCTGATCGTCAACATGACCCCATCTATCAGGAGCAGGTAACTGACCTATAGAGTCATCCATGTAACCCATCGCATACATCGTTTGCTGGAATGACGCTATTACAGAAGAACCACCTGAACCCTCGTTAGTCCGATGGAACAAATCTTTAAGATAAGAAGCCGCGTGTACTGGTCCGACTTTAACCCCATACTCTCCTGAGAAAAGATCCTCAAGCGAGGTTACTTGCCCAAAACTGGAAGTGTCATACGCTTCATCAAAGCCAGTAATCATACCGCTTTCATTGTTCGTAATCATATAGGGGTTAGCTCTTGTGTGTTCCGTAATATATCTTTCAATCACTTGATCTCTAGCACCTGAAAGAACCTTGTTTGTTATCTCCTTGCCGAATTCTTTCTCCATGTACCCAATAATGTTTTGTGATTGGGTTTGAGAATGTGGACCTGCTGGTTCCATACCCAAATAATCCATAGATTGTACTGGGTAACCACTTAAAATATCGTCCCACATTGCTTCTTCATTATTACCCAACATTGGTATGTCAGCTAAAACCTCTATATCCATATCTGAACTATTGATAAAATCGTCAAACCTTCGGTGTGCTTCATCAAGTAACTGTTCATGCAATCCGGGAATGTTATGCCACTCCTCTCGCATATAACCAGCTAAGTCTTCTCTACCTTTACCAGCCGTCACGTTTATAACACTTAAGGTGTCCTGATCGTTAGCTAGATACTGTTCCAACGTGTTGAAATCTTGTGGCGTTGCGCCCATTAGATGAGGTTGTTCTAATACGACACGCATAAACTTGTCGTTAGCAGAATTTACAGTATGACCTTCCCAAGCTAGTTTTTTAATAATCTCTTGGCTTTCAGACGTACCGTAGGTCAGGGAACCATCATCCCCTATACCACCTCCCATTTCATAAGTAGGTGAATCAGAGCCACCAGATTCATCGTCATCTCTCATCACATCACTTCCGGGTAATCCGGGAGTTCGTCTGTTCATGTACTCTAAATAACCAGCGCCACCCATTCCAGTTCCAGCCATAAGTTGCTTGACGTACTTACCAGAAGTGGTGTTAAACGCTTCCATCTTTGCACCTAAAGGCGCACCGTATTTAGACATGTAACTGTCCCTCATACCAGTACCAGCATTCCATTTCGGAACTGCATTTACTGGACCTGTCGGTCTAAGCCCTCCTGTTTGCTGTGGAAGACTTGCTGTTCGTCCAGCACCGGCAGTAGTTCGACCTCGTGGTATATGACCTGTTAAATGTGAAACATTCTTTGGGTCGCTAGATTTTAACCCACCCATTGAAGTGTTATATAAAACCTTCCTTGGTAAAATTTTCTCACCTTTAGCTACTTTAGGAGCGAGTTTACCAATAAGCCCTTTCGCCCCTTTAAATAACCACTTTGCTTTACCTATTGGTGCGAACATAAAAGCCATCTCAGCCATAAGGCGAGCATCTGACATTTCATCTATTTCAGGATCACCCAGCTGATTGTGTACTGCTTCAAGTAAAGCAGGATCGAGATTCTCTATGTATTCAAGAGTCTCTTCTTCAGACATATCAGAGAAATCCATGACATCGCCGGTAATAGCCTGAAGAATCATCTGTACTTCTTCAATCCACTCGTTCATACTTTTATCAATCCATTCTCAAATTTTGCAACAAAATTCTCTCCCAACAATGGAAGCACTAAACTATAATATATTTCATTTAGCCACGGCTTACCACGAACAAAGTCACGGAGGGTCAAATAAACCATTACTTTAATATTGTTCCTTAATTCACTAGCTTCACCAGTTGTTTGCCCTTTTAGCTTAAATAAGTCCTTTTCCATTTGAGTAGCTAGTCCCATAACTGCAAGCAAATCTGCTTTATATGGCCCTTCAGGTACTTTGTCAGGGTTATTAACAAGCAATTCTATCTCTTTCATAGATGCTTCACGTTTATCCCTTGACCTACCACCTTGATATTCTTTAGCAAATACTGGGTTGCTGGTCATAAATTGTAAATTATCTGCATCCCATTGCCTATCAAGCCCCGAAGTGTCCTGTTTATTAGCTAATAATGCATACTTCTTTTCAAGATAATCTGTTTTCATTTTCTGATATTGAGGCATCGCAGACTTGTAATACACCTCATTCAAATACTCTGTAGGTGTCTGCAATTCTAAAAGACCATGCGCTACCAGTCTTGCTTTAGCGTCTGCTTCGTAATCGTCGTCGTCAGAATCAAAACCGCGATCCATGAAGAAAGCCGCAGTATTAGGGAAGTTGTTAATAAACGGATTATTGTCAACGATCCAATCGTTAGCTTGTTCTGTCGTTTCCAAAACAGCTACCGTTCCTTTTTTATGTGTACCTACCATGAATGGTGTGTGTTTAAACGGATCAAACTCGCCTTCTTCAGCGATGATCTTCTCCATCCACATTCCGTAGGCTTCCTCCCAAGGAACACCATTGCCGACTAGCTCCCATAAATCTTGGTTTCTTTCAAACGATTCATTGTTCATAAGATCATGTAACCGTGCCGTAGCGGGGCCAGCCCACCATGTCATTGTTTGTAGAAGCGAATACTGTCTACCCATTTGCGCTACTTTGGCCATGAATCTTTCCATGAAAACTTCAGGGTTAGGTTGAGACGCTATCTCTTCAGGCGTTGGAAGCTGACCATGTAACCCTAGATACTTGATGACTTCCATTTGAGCTTTGATTTTGCCTTTAGATTCAAAACCAAATCCATCCATTATTGCAGAAACAGGTCGTGCAATAACTTGTGGAACTACTGCACTCCAAACTACTTCTCCACGATTCTCAGGGGTGAACCTACCACCTGAAAGGTTATTCTCAAAAGTCTTTCTGATAGTCGAATCAATGTTAGCGACTAGATTTATAGGGATTGAAAGTAAAGGACCAAAGCCCATCTGACCCATTCTGTCTAAATCATAACCCGGAATTACATGAAGGCTTGAAGCTAGATTTGGTTTAGCTACACTACCTAAGTTTCCTCCAAAGATCCTGTTCACAATAGGCGTTCTGTCTGCTAGTTCCATTACGAAACCTACTGTGGCACCTGACCCCGGAATTACAAGAATGTCATTTCCGTATTGGTCTTTTTGAACGATACCCATATCACGTAACGCTCCTGTGAAAAGGTTCAGATTTCGTAACATTAATGGGTTATGTGCTAACCCTCGTGCGAATCTTCTAAGGAACGTGTCTTCAGCGAACCAGAATGGTACAGCTGTATTAACCATTGTTTGGAAGTTTGATCTGATTCTATGGTCATCAATGAATGAACTTGTTAGAGTCATAGCTCTTTGAAGACCAGCATCTCTCCATAGTTCGAGTTGCTTCTCTAAACCTGTGTTGTAAGAAAAGAAATCATCTAATAGTTTTGCATCGACTTTAGTATTTGAACTCGCCATCACATGCAATTCTTCAAAGAACTCTGTTATTTGCGGTGATAATGACAGAGGTGCAGTTTCTTCTGTGCCGTTTAATATCACATCTAAATGCTTTTCGACACCTTTTTTGTTTCTGTTTTCTATAGCGTAGAAAAGGCCAGTAACCGGATCGTCCGCATCTGGTACTCGGCTTAAAGCGTTTTGCTTTACAAAATCTTCCCAACCGTTAATAACCAACTGTTTATTATCATTAACGCTAGATGTTTTACCTAAGCGAGTGTTAAGCGTTTTGAATCTGTCAGGAGCATGGAAGTATGCTTGCCTGAAACCTTCTGTTTGTTTCATGCCTGTTGTTAGATACTCATGGAACAATGGTTCCCTGACCATCGCACCTAACATTGGGTGGACTACCCCATCAAAGAATCCTCTAAAGAGTTTCAAATAGAATGCGCTTTGGTCTTCTGCTTCAGCAGGAGCGAAACCTACTAATTCTTGCGGGGCGCTATTCCACCATCCGTCACTATCAGCATTCGCTTGCATACGACCTGCATCAACAGGAGCGTCATTAATTACTTCATCAACCCACGGATGAAAAGTTTTAAGTGGAGTAGTAGTGCCTCCCCTTCTACTTTGGTTTGTGTAAGTATGTAAAAGGTTATCTATAACAAGTTGTCCAGTTTCCGAAATTGCATTATGAATTGTTGGACCACTAAATATTTGTTCTTCAAGATCCCATTCATCAGGTTTATACCATGCAAGCTCTGTTGAATTATCAGGATCTATAATCGCATTAGGTCGTAATCCGTCTTTGTGTCTAGCTATTATCTTTTTGCTTACTTGATATTCGCCATTAGTTGACATCGGCACAGGTGTAAGACCCTCAAATGGACTTAAACGATGTGCGCCTATACCAAATACTATTTCCCCTCTTAACCCGCTTTCTCCCATTTGTGCAGAAGTAACAGCACCACGCCCATCACTAGCAAAACCGTAAACATGGTTCATCGTGCCTATATCACCAAACGAAGCATTACTTTCTGTAGAAGTTAAACCACCACGTTCAAGATCCCAGTCAGGAGTTTGAGCATTCCTTTCTCTTTCTCTTCTGTAATATCCGGGTTGGTTAAAGAACTCATCACCATGAAGATCTTTCGTTCCTATCCTTGGGAGTCCTATCTGTTCAACAGGGACACCTTTCATTTCTGCGATTGTTTCTACAACACTTTCAGCTATAGCTTTAGCAACCATTGGATCTGTAGAAGCTGTAACTAATGGGAAATGCCCTGCATCAGCCCATTGTTCAGCTAATTTCATATAAGTAATACCGCTATTACGAGCGCCTTTTATACTCACAGCTGGATTTAATAATTGTGTAGTAGCAACCACTCCTGTGCTTTGTCTCTTAGGACCAGTACCACCTATTTCATCTAACTTGCGTGTAAGTGTCTCTTGAAATATTTGATGGAATTTATTAGTAGCCCCTACTAATTCAGGGTCAGCTATCATTAAAGATGTCAAATCTTCTGCCACAGAGGTCGGCAACATAGGTACAAAACCTCTTACTACTGAATCTGGTACCGCATGAGATATGTAAGGAGCCGCTGGATCAGTAGAAATATTTGAGCGAACTGCACTTGTATGCGCTTGCTGACCTTCCGGTGTAGTGTGCGCCCCAACGTATGCCTTGTGCATCGAATCTCTCAAAGCCTCTTCTGAATAATGCAATTTGCTTATGTTTTTGTATCTTCCCGGATTTCCAAACAACCAATGTGCTATTTGGGTGCTTTGATTTCCGCGTGGAATACCATCAGTAATATTAGGTATAGGGATACCAAGCTCAGAGAAGGTAAGCATGTTAGCTTGGTTGGCTCGTGCTACCGCTTCAACATTATCAGCTGGTCCTATATTATAACCGTACCTTAAGCGCGACATCTGTGTTTCCCAAACATAAGCCATTAAAGCAAATTGGTCAGTTAATGGTGTATCTAAACCAATTACAACATCTATACCACGAGTGTCTGCATAGAGGTTTACTAACTCAACAAACCTTTCAGCATCACTAAGCTGAGAAGGAACTATGTTTCTTGTCGCAAGCATTGTCACAAACTCATCGGCATTAAACCAACCGAATTGCTTCAAAGAATCAAAAGCTGTTCCTGTAAAACTACGGTTCTCATATGCTTCTTCTATAGCCCTAAGATCAATACTGAACGAGCCGTCAGAATGTGAAAGAGACGCTAAATTGCCTTGCGGATTAGAAAAAGCTTCTACTGTTACACCCCTGATAGGAGATGGGAAAGAAATCAACGGATGATCCGTAGAACCTTGGACACTGCTCTTAAGTTCTTCAAGCAACTCAGGGAATTTACCTGCCCAAAATGTGTCTTTAACAGGATGAGTAATCTGCCCTGATGCTAATAGTTCTTCTCTGAATGTAGGAGACTGATCGAATTTAGATTGAAGAATCTCTCTCATTAATTCTGTATTCGTATCAGTATCAGGCGCTAATTTGCGTCCTTTAGATTTAGCCGCCGCACCTGTTAGGTTTTCAAATCCGGGTACATACTCTCCTGTTTTCCAAGCTTGATACGCGCCTTCTGCTGTTGAAAATGCTACACCTCTGAAAACAAATTCTTCTTGGTGGAAGTTGCTTAAAACAGGATTTAAACCTTTTGCGTAATGAACTTCTGTTACAACTGATGCTTGTTTTCTCGCATCAGGACCAGCAAGTTCTTTTAATTTAGACATTATATACTCGTATGTTTTCGGCGCTCTTGAAGGTAACTGAGCGAGTCCTGTTCCTATACCGTCTGTGGAATAAACTACATTTGCGCCTTCAGGTATTCTTGCGAACGCTTCATCAATCTTTGCTTTAGTAAACTTTTCAAAATCCCTATCTGAAAAAAACGAAGTTTCCTTATTGTTAGGCTCATGTTTAGTAGGGATCCCATAAGCATTAGGTTCATCTCGTATAACAGCTTGGCCAGCTTTACCTTTGCCAGCAATATTATCTCCAAAAAGATACACAGTGTCAGGATTAGCTCTTAATAATTCAGGAGTCATACGATCGGTTTGTGACATGGTTCTACCTGTAACCATTTTCTCTGCATCGTCTACCCTCGCTAAACGTGCCTGCGAAATCAGCGCAGGATTACTACGCCTGAAAGTAATATTGATACGCGGTCCAAGCCTTTCATGCGACAAACCGCGAGTAACTCGATGCTCCCAATTTTGTTGAGTGCCTTCACGCATCAAGAAAATGTCACCGTCCTCTAACGGCATATCTATATGATGTTCACTTCTATCAGTTCTATAACCGTATTCTTTACCATCTTCTCGCCATCTTGGTCTGAATTGGAAGTTTCTTGTTTCACCAAAATTAACCGACGCAATAATCTCTTCAGGAGTCTGATCGGGAAGTTTGTCGAAATGCCAACCAAGGTCAACTGAACCCGAATCGTACCTTTGGATAATAGCTATATCGAATTTGTAACCTGTTTCTTCTTCAACCCTTTTAAGTATTCTTGCGATCGCAGGAGGCCAACCAGCTTGAGTATCAGATTCTATCCAATTACCCCCCATTGGTCTTTCGTCGCTTAACTTAGCTCCGGGTTTTGATTTACCATCATCAATAAGATTGAATCTTTTACCTGTGTAACCATATGATTCTCCGACTTCACCAACAACAATTATTTTTGGACCTGTTGCCTTGTTCTGTTTATAATGAGCGTCCCACCAAAAATCTGATAACTCGCCTAGAAGTTCGTCTATAGTAAACTCGCCTCTTAAAGCCGCTGGGTAAGAATCAATGTTTGCTCCACCTGCTTCTAACTGACGGTGGTTAGCTGACTTCTGTGGTTGAGCTTTAATAGCTATCCCAGTTTCAGGGTTAACCATTTCAAAAAGTATTTGTGTGTGTCCTTCACCATAAGGTCCACCTCTGTACCCATATACTTTCGCTGGAGTATCCGCTGGAATAGCAAACCCAGCACTAGCAAGTGATTCTGCCGCTTCTATCTGTGGATCTCCACCAGTTGTTTTCCAATTTTCGGCGGCGGCTTTAGGGCTGTAACCTTCAGGCAACGCCCATTCTTCAGGAGTTAAAGTATCCGTTTTACGAACTTCCGTGACACGAACATAAATAGGTTCTGATGGCACTCCGTGTTTTGTTTTAGTGAACTTTAAATAGTCACCAACTTTCACACCTTCCACTTGAGCGTCTTTACGTGTAGTCGCTGTGCGTTGCCCATCTAAAATCGCTGTAAAAGTATCATCCGATGTTATATGAGCGGCTTTAGGTAAAGCACCTCTTTGACCGTAATCAAAATTCATTGGTACCGGATGTGCCTCTCCGGGTTGAAAAATATATTGACGAAAACCACCACTGTAATCTTGTACAGTTCTACTTAAAGTTCTTTTTGTACGTGCAGGAAGCGCCGCTCCTAGATCACTCTCTTTAACACCCAACGCTTCTACTGTTTCTTTTCTAAACACTTCAAGATAGCGGGGCGATCTGATGACACCATCCACAGGTGGCATTAAAAGATCGTGCCATAAATGACGAATCTTATAAGGAATGTATGAAAGAACACTATTTACTATTTCTTCCCAAGAAGCATTACCTTTAATAGCATCATCAAGATTGTTTTCTAATACACGCCTCACTCTTGGAGGTAACGCCTCCACAAACCAAAGTAATGACTGCATCGGAGTTTTAGGTTCAATTCCTGCAACAGCAGGTATATCTTCTGCTTTAGTGGCTGTTGTACTATCGTAAACAGTTAAACGAGTCACACCATTTTCTGTAACCTCATCGTAATCTCTAGATGCTTTTCTTGAAGCGTCACCTTTAGCTTTGTTGTAAGCAGATACTTCTGCAAGTTCTTCAGCACCAGCGATTTCCGGTTTACCAAAGTTAGCTTGCGTGTCTATTTTCACCCCTGCTGACAATGACTGATTCATAGCATCAGCAGTTCCACCCTCCCATTTTAATCCAGCTTGTACTTCAGCTGGGTTAGTTTGTGGACCGATGTACTCGAATCGTAACTCTACTGCCCTTGGTCCGCCATCTGGGAAATTAGGATCCCAATTTTTAATGTTGTCATCTAGTACAGAACCTTTCTTAACCCAGTTCTTCGGTTTTTTCATTTCCTGCATGAATTTAGGGCTTATAAGCATGTTGTCATTTTTAAGCAGTTGAGCGATTTCTTCACCCTGACGTATCGCACCACCTGTTATACGAACTAAAACAGTTTGATCGCCTGATTTAATTGCGATTACTTGATTCAATAAGAATTCTGGATTCGACATTCCTCCGCTCATTTTTCTGAAAGCGGCAAACGGAAGATACGCAACTTTTAAAGGACTTTCCGCATCTCTACCAAGACCCTTAATTTTACCTAATATAAAACTACGTTTACCAATATCTAAAGTTTTGTCAGCCTCTTGAGTTTCAAATCCTTTACCACTATGGAACGCCCAAGTCTTATCAGCTAGTCCTCTCTCCCCTCCCTCAATCGGACGGCCTTCAAGCATTCTCTTATTTCTAATAGGACCAGCTTTAGCACCAGCACCAGTCTTCTTGTCCCAAGATTCAGGATGTTTGCTTCCTTTTTGAATAGAAGAACCTTGAGTTTCTGGAATATAATATTGCTCTACGTTCAAACCTAACCTATTAGCTACCTGTTCTGCGTACTCATCCACGCCTCTAGCGCCACCTACACGAACAGTAGATCCCGGAGGCAACTGGGCTAAAGAATCGTCTATCGCTTTTTTGATTCGTGCTTCGTCCTGTTCAGACATAGCGCGAACCATTTTGCCTGTTGCTTTATCCTTTTTCCAAAACCTTTGCCCAGTAATCATCACAGTTATAGGCTCGGCTTCTTTAGCCGCCTGCAACGCCTGTTCTGTTATTTCAGCTCCCTCTGCTGGAATAATCCCACCCTTAGAAGCAGGCACATGCCGTGCGGGTATCTCCGCTCTGCCTATATGAAATTCTCTTTGTCCTTGAGTAGGTAATTGTGAGATCATCTCATTGATGATTGGAGCTAATCGGGCTTCGTCTTCAAGATTCACAAAATGATTTAATTCGTGCAATGCCGCTACAGCACCAGCATCTTCCGCATGTATCTCCGCGGACTGCGCTAAAGCCAAAGTGTAATCAGGAGACTGTCCGGGATTATTCTGAACTACTCTCAACTGGGTTGTTGAATAATCAATAGGAAGTTTCACTAACTGTGAAAGTGTCTGCCCGAAACCTGCATCACGCATAGCAGTATCTAAAGAATTCTTACTGAAATTAAGATACGTGTCATGTGTGTTTAATATGTCTTTAGCTACAGCATCCATCATCGTTGGATTGCTTAAGGCGTGTTGTATATTACCTATTCGTGCCTCAGCATCAGGATCTCTTCTTCTTAACCATCTCTCAGCTAAATCTTGTTTAGTTGGTATACCAAGATTCCTTGAAGTATCACCTATCCATCTACTGACATTGTTGCTAAAGCCATGCGCTCTTTGTTGTATAAACCGAGCCATCTTTGTTTTAGTGTTCATCTCACGTATTAATTTTGCTCGTTCAAATTCAAACGCCGCTAATCTAGTAGCGTCATCTTTAAAGCCCCAAGCGATACCACCCTCTGGCCCTTTAAGAACATTAGACAATGCTTTACGCGTAATAGCGTAGTCGCCTACACCAGCAATCTCATTCACAGAACGTATAAGCCTACCGAATGGTTTACCTATCAGAAGACGGTGATCCATGTCAGATAATTCGTCAATGTTCTTGACCATCTTGCGACCATACTCGTCCCAAACAATGACCTTGCCTGCCGCTGTTCTAGCCAATTTATTATTAACGTAACTTCCCGGACCTTCACGAAGCATCCATGAGAACAGCTCTTCTCCACCGTTACGCGCAACGTAACCTAACCGTAATAGAACTGCTGGTCGCCAAATTCTTCCCATCCATTTATCTATCCAAGGAATAGGTGTCATCCAACCAAATCTCTTGTACATGTTTATGTATTTAGCTACAGCCGCTAACTCTCTATAGTTAGGGATTACGTTCATTCGTGACATTTGCGCTAAGTTCATGTCGCTGACAAAAATGCCTCTAGGTGCGCTCATGCCGAATATGCTTACACCGTCTTGTTTTAGAACATCGTAATGATGGCTTCCGTGACGTA
>Ga0310344_10000063_pt1 | contig 94879 bp, 90 predicted proteins | sample HC15DNA20200_MG_FD_203801 | JGI IMG/M metagenome (GOLD analysis project Ga0310344, IMG submission 203801) | Marine microbial communities from station ALOHA, North Pacific Subtropical Gyre - HC15-DNA-20-200_MG | ecosystem: Environmental > Aquatic > Marine > Oceanic | place: Pacific Ocean: North... | reverse complement strand
ATGGAAAAAGACCTAGAGTTTTGGTTGTCTTTCCATGCTATACCAGGTTTCAAAGCAGATCATTTTGGTTTGCTTAAATCAGGATTTGATAGCTGGGCAAAAGCGTGGAACGCTTCAAGAGATAATCTCGATAAAGTAGGAATACCAAAATCAATCATCAACCATATTGTGTCCAAGCGATTGAAGCAAAACCCTGAAGAGCAACTGGAAAAATTGGATAGATATGGAGCAAAGGCTATTACTAGTGATAACCCCTTTTTCCAACATAACCTACAAACCCTTTTCCCAATATCTCCCATTATTTACTATAAAGGTGAGCTATCACTACTAGAGAAAGAATCCATTTCTCTAATTGGCAGTCTTCAAACTACAGACTACTCCCGACAAGTAGCACAGAATATTATTAAGGACCTGATTGCATATGGGTACATTTTCATTGGGGGATTAGCAAAAGGCATGGATTCTCTTTGTCATAATACGGCTCATGTCCAAAAAGGAATGACCGTCGGAGTACTCTCTTCCGGAATAGATATTATATACCCCCCTGAAAATTTAGACCTGTCTAGAGAGATAACTAATACCGGAGTGCTCATTACCGATAAGCCTTTAGGAACTAGGCCTTCAAAAAATAGCTACCTATCCAGTCGAAATTTAATTACAAGGATTAGCGTTGCATCAATATTTATAGAAGGTAAAACTGACGGTATTGAGTCATCGATAATTTCCAACGCTATTGAACAAAAAATGCCCGTATTCGGAATTCCTGGCAACATATTCTCAGAGACCAGTCGAGGCCCAAATTTATTCATAGTAAAAGGGGATGCTACACCTATCCTGCATTTCAGTGAAGTCGCCGAGTACCTTGGAAAATCTTAATATATATAATACTCTGCAATAGACCGAGAGACCTTTTAAAAGATACAACGAAGCGAAAGCCAATCGCATTTCAGACATTAAATTACCAATACATGTTGACGAATCCACAAAACAAATATTAAATAAGTATGCTTAAAGGAGTCTTAGACCGATGGCAACAAAGACAAAAAATAAAAAGAAGAAGTCTGGTAAAGCTGCTCCTAACGCCGATAAAAGCAAATTGGTAATTGTAGAGTCACCAGCAAAAGCCAGGACCCTTTCAGGGATACTGGGGCCGGAGTATTCTGTTATAGCCTCTATGGGTCATGTAAGAGATCTACCCAGTGGAAAACTAGGAATTGATATAGAAAACAATTTCGAGCCTCAATACAGAATCCCGCGTGGTAAAAACACCATTATTAAAGAGGTTAAAGCCGCTATAAAGAATGCTACTAATGTTTACCTTGCAACAGATCCAGATCGAGAAGGTGAAGCAATCTCCTGGCACTTAATGGAAGCTGCTTCGATCGATCCAGATATTGTTGAGAGAGTAGTTTTCCACGAAATAACAGACTCAGCAATACTAGAAGCTTTCAAAGAACCTAGAAAAATTGATTGGAATTTAGTAGAAGCACAACAAGCAAGACGAGTCCTGGACCGGTTAGTTGGTTACACATTAAGCCCAGTTCTCTGGAAGAAAGTCAGAAGAGGTCTATCGGCCGGCAGGGTTCAATCCGCTGCTTTAAGACTAGTAGTCGACCGCCAACAAGAAATAGATGCTTTTAATCCAAGGGAATACTGGTCAATTGAAATCAAACTTAATACAAATAACGAAAAGGACAGCCATTTTATCGCGAAGCTCCATAGAGTAGTGGGCGAAAGAAAAAATCTTGAAATTAATACCGATAGTGAAGCACAATCTATAGCAAATATTCTACGGACTTCAAAGTATGAAGTTAATTCTATAAACACTAGACCCACCACCAGACGACCATCCCCTGCTTTCATTACATCAACTTTACAACAAGAAGCCTTTAGAAAATTAAGGTTTACAGCTCGAAGAACGATGTCAGTTGCACAACAACTATATGAAGGAATCAACTTAGATTCTGAGGGTTCTTCAGGGCTAATAACCTATATGAGAACTGATTCAATTAATATGTCATCATATGCGATTGATCAAGCAAGAGACGTCATCAAAGAAAAATACGGAAGTGACCATATCCCTGAAAAACCAAAATCCTATAAAACCAAGGTAAAAGGAGCGCAAGAAGCACACGAAGCGATTAGACCAACCTCATTTGCTCGAGACCCAGAATCCATTAGAAGCAGTCTTACCAATGACCAATACCGGCTATATGATCTTATATGGAAAAGAGCCATAGCATCTCAAATGGCAGATGCAAAATTTCAGCAAACCTCGGTCGATATTCACACAGAAAACAACGAGTCCGACATTCGCTATTTACTTAGAACAAGTGGATCGATAATGACATTTGACGGCTTTCTAAAAATCTACACCGAAGGCAAAGATGAGCCCAGTAATGATTCTGATGACGGTCGAATTATTCCAAAATTATCTGAGGGTCAAGCACTACGTGCTTCCGATATTGCTCCCAATCAACATTTCACTCAACCTCCCCCTAGATATACAGAAGCCTCCCTTGTAAAAGCTTTAGAAGAAAAAGGGATTGGGCGACCAAGTACTTATGCAACCATAATGGGAACTATTCAAGACAGAGGTTACGTCGATAAAGAAAATAATTCGTTCAAAGCTTTGCGATTGGGAGTGGCAGTCTCAGATCTTCTAAAACAATTCTTCCCCGAGATCGTCGACTTGGATTTCACGTCTGAAATGGAAAACAAATTGGACGACATAGCTAATGGAGAGCTCGAGAGAACTCCCGTGATAAAAACTTTCTACAATCCATTCAATTTTCAAATTGAGTCTGCCAAAGAAAATATGCCTAGAGTAACCGACATCGACGAACCTTCCAACGAAATTTGCCCTCTCTGCGAGAGTAAAATGGTTATAAAAAGAGGCAGATTTGGTCCATTTTTATCATGCTCAACTTTCCCAGAATGTAAAGGTACGAAAAAGATTGAATCGAAAACTGGTGTTGATTGTCCGACGTGCGGAAGCGAACTATTAGAAAGAAGATCTAACAAAACAAAAAGGACCTTTTACGGATGTTCAAGCTTCCCGAAATGTGACTTCCTTGTAAATCAGAAACCCATAACTGAAAAATGCCCGGAATGTACGGGTTTGTTAGTTGTAGCAAGAAAAGATGAAGCAAAATGTGTTGATAAGGAATGTGGGTGGAATGGCTCTATTGAGGAAGTATCGGCCCCAACGGTAGATAGCGCATAAGTTGTAGTATACGTGCGTATACTAAGCCCAAAACAAAAGGACGTTAGGATCACCAGGTGTACAACTCTAAGATTCAAACGAGTTTAGATCAAATTAAAGAGATAATTGAACTATACCAATCATATCTAAAGAACGAACGCTTACTTTCTGATTACACAATACGTAATTACACAGAAGATACAGTATCTTTTCTAGGTTTCGCGTTAGAAATTGAGTGTAAAGATTTACAAGCAATCAACAGATCACATATAGAACAATGGATCTTTCAATTAAGTAACGCTGGCACAGCAAAATCATCAATCGCGCGAAAACTTTCTGCAATACGTAATTTCTGGAATTTTCTAGCAGATAAAAATATCGTTAATAATAGAGAAATGCCAGCGCGAGTGCCATCACCCAAAAAAGGTCGTAGCCTGCCAAGATTTCTCACCCAAAAAGAAATTGAATTTCTAATTAATGGACCAGCAAAAAAATATCGTTCTCTAGAAATAGAGAGTACTAAACATCATACAACCGAAAAATCCCGTTTAGATAGAGATACAGCTATACTTGAAATCTGTTACGGAGCCGGCTTACGCGTCTCTGAACTTGCCCAACTTGACACGGAAAATATTGATCTAAGAAAAAGCATCGTAAGAGTTATCGGTAAGGGTAACAAAGAACGAGAATCTTTCTTCGGCGAAAGCTGCAAATTAGCTTTAATTAACTACATTGAAAAATCAAGACCTCAACTGATAAAAAATCAACTAGAAACTGCCTTGTTTATCAATAACAGGGGTACAAGATTATCAGTTAGGGGATTCGAGCTTGTAGTAAAAAAATGGGCATCCGAAGTAGGGATCGAAGGAAAAATTCATCCTCACACTTTAAGGCATTCTTTTGCAACCCATCTGCTAGACGGAGGTGCGGATTTGAGAACTGTCCAAGAGCTCTTAGGACATTCCTCAGTTGAGACTACAGAAATTTACACTCATGTGACTCAGTCACAGATGGCAACGGTTTACGCGCGATCCCATCCTAGGATGGATCAAGATTAATACAAATTATGCCAAAAAAATTGTTCTAGATGCTAGAATGCATTAAACATATCTATAGGAATGAACATGCATATACTATTGGTTAATGGGCCAAATCTTAATATACTCGGTAGCCGCGATGCCGATCATTACGGCACTATAACGTTGGAAGAGATAGAAAAAGCGTTTACACAGCGAGCATCTGACCTGAATTTAGATTTGGTTTCAGTGTTTCAAGCGAATAGCGAAGGGGATTTAGTAGATTTTATCCAAAACAATAAAGCTGATGGAATCGTAATTAATCCAGGCGCTCTAACCCACTATGGATATAGCCTTAGGGACGCTTTAGAGGATTTCGGTAAACCGATTGTAGAAGTACATATCTCAAACATCTACGCTAGAGAGGATTTTCGAAACAAAAGTGTCATAGCAGACATCGCAACAGGACAAATTTCAGGGTTGGGTTTGAACGGATATCTGGCTGCTCTCGACTTTTTAATTGAAAACATCCAACCTTAAGTAAGCGAGTATAGAATTTATGGTGGACTACATTAGTCGAATTCAACACTTCCGCGATTCCCTTGCAAACGAAAATTTGCAGGGGGCAATCATATCTCAACCAGAAAACAGAAGATATATTAGTGGATTCACCGGATCATCGGGACTTTGTATCATTTCGGACACAAACGCAATTTTATCTACAGATTCAAGATATACGGAACAGGCAGCAAATCAATGCCCTGAATTCTCAATTTTCGAAACGGTTGGTAGCTTTGATAAATGGCTACCAGACGTGCTCGATAATCTTCCACGGGGCAGCAACTTAGGAATAGAATCTGAACATGTAACGCATGGAACATTTAACAGGTTTAAATCAGTTGCAGACGATCTAGGTATAACACTAAAGCCGATGAATGGAATATTAGAAAAACAACGCAATATTAAAGATGAAGATGAAAAACGGTGGCTAAAAAAAGCTATTAAGATAACGGACTCATCAATAGAAAAATTGATGGGAACTATCCATACAGGAATGACAGAAAAAGACGTTTCTTGGGAAATCGAACAGAATATGAGAAATCTTGGTGCTGAAGGGATCGCATTCGACTTGATCGTCGCTTCGGGGCCAAACGGAGCCATGGCCCATCATTTCCCCTCGGACCAGAAGATAGAAGAAGGAGTACCTATCGTTATCGACATTGGTGCTAAATTCAATGGTTACCACGCGGATCTAACGCGAAGCTTTACATTAGGAAAAGCAGATAAAAAATTCAATGAAATTTTCGATATAGTGCTAGCGGCCCAGGAAACAGCAATCGCAACTATACAATCTGGAATCACCGGAGATAAAGCTGACAGCCTAGCACGAGAGATAATAGAGGAGGCTGGTTTTGGGGAAAACTTTGGTCACTCCTTAGGCCACGGGGTAGGCCTGGCCGTTCATGAGTATCCTAGACTCGCTAAATCGGCTGAAGAAATCCTAGAGGATGGAATGATTTTCACCGTAGAACCTGGGATATACTTAAGTGGATGGGGTGGTATTAGAATAGAAGATGTTGTCGAATTAAGAGAAGGCCACTGTTGGCCATTAAGCCAAGCTTCAAAAGTTAGAGAGGTTTAGAGAGGAACCTGGAAATGACATTAAACACCGGAGATCTTCACAAGGGAGTCACCATAGAAATAGACGGCGTCTTATTCCAATTACTCGACGTTCATCACATAAAAGCTAAGAGATCAGCGCAGGTCCGAATGAAACTGCGTGACGTAAAAAACGGGCATACCGTAGAAAAAACAGTCTTTTCTGGAGAAAAATTTATTAAAGCTGATGTCGAAACAAGAGAAGTACAATACCTATATAACGATGAAGATTTATATTATTTCATGGACACTGAATCATTTGATCAGTTCCCGTTGAATAAAGAAAATATCGAGAATGTCATCCCATTCATTACGGATAATATGTTATTGGAACTAGCTTTCTATGAAAACGATCCTATCGGTGCGCAAATGCCTACAACTGTGGTACTAAAAGTAGATGAAACCCCGCCCTCGCATAAGGGTGATACTGCGACATCTGGAACAAAGCCCGCGACTCTCGAAACAGGCCTAGTAATCACAGTACCGAGCTTTATTCAAAAAGATTCTCAAGTTGTGGTTGATACTCGAACTGGGGAATACGTGGAGCGTGCTTAACCAACAAAAAGACGAAGATGGTATAGAACCAATCCGCGCAGATTTTCATATACACAGCAGCTTTTCACCGGATTCAAGATTTAAAGTTAAAGACCTTATTGAATCTTGCACCACAAAAAACCTGAACCTTATAGCGATAACTGATCATCATACGATTGAAGGCGCGCGTGTGATTCAAGGAGAAGCCCCGTTTCCTGTAATAATTGGCCAAGAAATATTATCATCCGACGGGGAAATAATCGGTTTATTCTTAAATAAAACCATAAAGAAAAAAATGTCTGCGAAAGAGACAGTAAAAGCCATAAAAGATCAAGGGGGGTTTGTACAAATACCACACCCTTTTGACCGGTTCCGGAATAACCATATTAGTCAAAAGGCTCTACTAGAAATAGTGGCTGAAGTAGATATCATTGAAATTTTTAACGCACGGACCATTTTAACTCGAGATATTGATCAATCAATACAATTTTATTTAGATAATAAAGAACAATTTAATCTCCATAAAGTCGGTGTTACAGATTCTCATACCAGTTATGAAATTGGAAAAAGTTATACTGAGTTACCGATGTATGATGGCCAAGAGCATTTTTTGGATTCTCTTAATCATGGCACGGTCATCGGGGAAAAAATGAGTCCTTTTATACATGCTGTTACAAGGTACAACACGTGGGCAAAAAAATTAAACTGGTCCTAGTGGTCAAGCAGTCTTTCTAACTGAATCCCAGTCTAATTCATTGCCATTATGGTCCAATAACGCCGGTAAAATTTTCTTCTCTGCAACCTCTTTTGAAATAACACAAGAATGCACATTTTCAATACTGGGGATTTCATACATCAAGTCAAGCAATATATCTTCCATTATTGTTCGGAGTGCACGCGCTCCCGTGTTCTGCTTCAAGGCTTTTTCTACAATTACATCAAGTGCATCATCTGTAAATGAGAGCTTGACCCCATCCATCTCAAACAACGATAAGTACTGTTTTATTAAAGCGTTTTTAGGCTCTTTTAAAACCTTAAGCAAGTCTTCCTTTTTCAATGGGTTTAATGCTACTGCTAAAGGCATTCTTCCTACAAATTCTGGTATCATTCCGTACTCTAGTATGTCGTCATGGCTTAAGTTCATCATGGTACTAGAATCTCCATCTGAATCATCTGTATCATTAGATACATTAAAGCCTACTACATGCCGATTCTTAGAAATTCGTTTTTCAACGATTTCATCAATCGCCTCAAAAGCTCCGCCACATATAAACAAAATACCGGATGTATCGATCTGAATAAATTCTTGCTGAGGATGCTTCCTGCCACCTTGGGGTGGTACGTTTACAATTGCTCCTTCGATAATCTTCAATAAAGCTTGCTGGACTCCTTCTCCCGAAACATCTCTAGTAATAGAGGGATTTGATGCTCTTCTTGCAGTCTTATCGATTTCATCAACATAGATAATGCCCTTTTCAGCCTTTTTAACGTCATTACCAGCAGCCTGAATTAATTTCAATAATATATTTTCAACGTCTTCGCCAACGTATCCTGCCTCCGTTAGAGACGTAGCATCCACGATAGCAAATGGAACTTCCAGAATTCTAGCCAAAGTCTCAGCCAGCAAAGTCTTTCCTGATCCTGTTGGACCCACTAACAATATGTTCGTTTTACCTAATTCAATAGATTCTGCCATATTCGCACGCTGAGATTGCATTTTCTTGTAGTGATTATATACACCAACACTCAAAACGCGCTTAGCATGCTCCTGCCCTATTACATACTCCTGTAACCGATCATATATGAATTTGGGTTTTGGAAGATCTTCTATCTGAATTCCATCAAAGTCTGTCCTAGATAAATCATTTAGGCTGGCCCCAGAAATGATTTGGGTACATACAGCGACACATTCATCACATATATATACTTGCTCCGAACCCGCAATAAGACGCTTTACTTCAGTTTGAGATTTCGAGCAAAAAGAACAAGAATAGGATGACTCATCCCCACCATCACCACCGGATATCTCACTCATACTGGTACCCTTCCTTCCCTTTATGCATGCAAATATGGACCGTTTTTTAGGAAGAATCGCTACCAGACTCTTCCTTACTTAACACTTGGTCAATAAGACCATAGTCCATAGCTTGGTCAGAAGTTAAATAGTAGTCCCTATCAGTATCTCTGGCTATTTTATCAATTGGTTGCCCTGTGTGTGTGGAAAGTATACCCCGAATTATCTCCTGTATTCTTAGTATTTCTCTTGCAGCAATCTCAATATCTGAAGCCTGTCCTTGGGCGCCTCCCAAAGGTTGGTGCATGTGAATGGTAGAACTAGGAAGAGCGTAGCGCTTTCCTTCAGCTCCAGCACAAAGAAGTATGGTTCCCATACTTGCAGCCATACCAACACAAATAGTAGAAACATCTGCCCTAATCAATTGCATAGTATCGTATATTGCTAAACCAGACGTTATAACGCCACCAGGGCTATTAATATATAAAGATATATCTTTATCAGGGTCTTCTCTATCTAAATACAATAGTTGGGCCACAATCAGATTAGCCACCTGATCATTAATCTGAGTGCCCAAAAAAATGATCCTCTCCTTTAGCAAAAGAGAGTATATATCAAAAGAGCGCTCACCTCGTGCTCCTGACTCGATTACCATTGGTATAATATTTTGTGGGTCATTCATCAACGACATCTCATAATCTCCTTAGACATACTAAATTATTAATCACTTACTTTTTTCGTGCTTTTTTTTCTAGCCTTAGTTTTTGTTCCTGCTGATTTACTTGCCTTAGTAGTTTTCTTCTTCGCGGGGGATTTTCTTTTCTTCTTAACTGGTTGAGTTGCGATGCCGCTCAAAAAATCAACCGTCTGGCGAGCGGTTAACCTTCTGCTAATCGTGTCTCTAGCAGCCGGATTGGTAAATAAGGCTACTGCTTGGTCTCTTTGATCGCCCTCCGGCTGTTCCTCGATGAACCGATCAATTTCTTCTTGAATTTCTTGTTCCGATGGAGTAATTTTAGCTACCTCGGCTAACTCTGAAACCAATAGTGACTGCTTAATCCTTTTCTCGGCCTGTGGCTTCATCGATTCCCGTATACTATCAGGATCCTGCCCACTACTTTCTAAATATGTTTCCAATGACATGCCCATACCCCGTAACTGTTGATCTTGATCCTGTATCATATGATCTATCTCAGCATCAAGCATTAAAGGTGGAAAATTCAAGGTCGCTTTTTCTTCTAATAATGTCAATATCTGTTCTTCATATTGAGCATCTGAATCTTGTTTTGCCCGTTCCTCAATATCGCCCCTAATCTTATTCTTCAAATCATCAAGGCTATCATAAGATTCGTTCTCACTAAGCTCCACCGACTTAGCCCATTCATCGTTAATTTCAGGTTTAACCTGCTCTTTAACTTCATGAACCGTAACGACGAATTTAGCTTCTTTCCCTTTTAGCTCTTCCATCGAAAAATCCTCGGGTACTTCGATAGAAAATTCCCTAGTATCGCCTTGGCTTGCTCCTACAAGGTTATCTGCAAAGCCTGGTACAGGATAAGTCACCTCATTATTAATTAGGTAACTTATAGATTTTTCTGCCATAAAAGCAGAGTCAGAAACTTCTCCATTATCTTTGATAACATAACCATCGATATCCACAGTAGAAAGATCACCCAATTGCAAATCTCTGTCTACAGGTTCCCAAGGAGTCCTTTGCATAACGATATTCTCTATGATCTCTTCTACTTGGCTTTCTTCCACTTTAATTTTTTCTTTTGATAACCTTATAGAGTTATAATCACCCAGGTTCACCTCTGGCTTAAGGGGAATCACGGCGGTAAAGGTAATAGGGTCCAAGGAATCGATATCAGTGATTTTGGGTGGAGCCACTGGTTCGAGTTTTTCCTCTTGCACAGCATCTACCGTCATATCATCTAGGAATTGCTCAAGGCCCTCTTGAACTAAAGTTTCTGAACCTATGAATCTTTCAAGAATAGGTCGAGGCGTTTTGCCTTTCCGAAAACCGGGAACATTGTACTGCCCCACTAGTTTTTTATATGAGCGCTCTTTATGTTTCTCAATTTCTTCTGGTTCCAATTCAATAACCAGTTGAATCTGTCGATTCTCTAGATCTTCTGAAGTGATCTTCAACGTTTAATACTCCTAAAAACAATGCATGAATTTACTGAACCTATTATACACAGCGAGGAACAATTTATTACCTACTATTGCTCGACAATTTCATTAATACTAAGGCCAATATCTTGTAATTGCTGCTCGTCAATCAGGGAAGGCGCTTTTGTTAATAGATCTTGGGATGTCTGAGTTTTCGGAAAAGGAATCACTTCTCTTATGTTAGGTTCACCAGCAAGAATAGCAACAAGTCTATCTATCCCAGCTGCGATACCTCCATGAGGAGGTGCCCCATAGCTCAAAGCATTCAAGAGATGACCAAACCTATCCTCCATTTCCTCCTGAGAATACCCGATAAATCTTAATAAATTTTCTTGTAGCTCTCTTTCATGAATCCTTATTGAACCTGAAGCTATCTCATATCCATTCAAAACACAGTCATACGCCCGAGATTTCATATCTCCTGGAGATTCATCTAATAAGTCCATCTCCTCGAATTTAGGGGAAGTGAAAGGATGATGTGTAGACTCCCATTGCTGACGCTCTTTACTCCATTGAAACAGGGGGAATTCTGTTATAAATGCAAAGCTAAGTTTGTTAGGATCGGTCATTTCTAATTTATTCCCCAGAAAATTTCTCAATTCACCTAGAGATTGATCGACAATACTTCTTTCGCCTGCAACTATTAACAGCATATCTCCAACATTCGCCTCAGTTTTCGCTGCTATATCCGTTACAAGGCCAACGGTTAAATATTTAGAAAGAGGTGACTTTATATTTTCCATCCTTACATCAGACAACGAAGTTTGGGCATCACCTTCTATAGACACGGTTAATAGGCCTTTTGCACCTCTTGAACGCACAACTTCGGTTAACTCGGTAATGTCACGCCGGGAGAATTTAGAACCTCCAGGTGCAACTATCGCCTTAATTATTCCATTTTCATTTATAACAGACCTAAATACATCAATTTCGCTGAGGCCATTAGTATCAGTAATGTCCGTCAATTCCATCGAAAATCGTAAATCAGGCTTATCGGATCCAAAGCGATCCATTGATTCTTGATAGGTTAAAACAGGAAAAGGGCTATCTAACTCCAATCCGGGAGTAACTTCCAAAACTAAATTTGTAAATAATTCTTCAACTAGTTCAAAAATGTCGCTTTCTTCTACGAAACTTACCTCAAGATCTAATTGAGTGAATTCAGGCTGCCTATCAGCCCTTAAATCTTCGTCCCTAAAACATCTAGCGATCTGGAAATATTTTTCAAACCCTCCAATCATTAAGAGCTGCTTTAGCTGTTGGGGGGACTGAGGCAAAGCAAAAAAATGACCTGGGTGTACTCTCGAGGGCACCAAGTAATCTCTAGCTCCTTCCGGAGTACTTTTGATCAAAATAGGCGTTTCAATCTCAAGAAAATTTTGGTCGTCGAGAAAATCTCTTATGAATTTAACAACATTATGCCTCAACAAAATATTTGAATACATTCGATCTCTTCGTAAATCAAGATAGCGATATTCGAGCCTTAAAGACTCATCGACTTCTGATTCTTCATTTATATAAAACGGAGGATTAAGGCTCTTGTTTAATACTTCAAGTTTTTCGGCGCGTATCTCAATCTCGCCACTATTTATATTAGGATTAGTTGTACCTTCTGGCCGATTAGAAACACTACCCTCTACTTTAACCACCCATTCACTACGTAATTCTTCGGCTACGCTATGAATCGCCTGGTTGTTATCTGGATCCAAAGTGACTTGAACAATTCCTGACCGATCTCTAAGATCCAGAAAAATCAGCCCTCCGTGATCTCTTCTCCTATTAACCCAACCAGCGAGCGTCACTTTCTCGCCAACACTAGAACTATCTAACTCACCGCAATTATGGGTCCTCAACATACACTACATTCCTAACACGTTTATGTTCTCACAACTAGATATATCAGATCATAGCACGGCAACTAGTAAATTTGGATCGAGTTTCTGCAACGTCGCTCAAAATCTCATTATGGTTTAGTATTGCATCAGTGATTGAAAGGGGAATTCAGTTTGGAAAATAAAGCTATATTAGCAATGGGCCTCTCAATACTGGAACAATTAGGTAAACAGGCTGCTGTCCCGTATTATGAACGAAATGTTTCCCTACTAATAAAACAGATTCTAAATAGGCAAAACATTGCATACACAGAAGACACGTATGGAAACATAATTGCCTCTTATAAGAATCTGGACCAAGAAAATTCCATACCAAAACTAGCTTTCGTATCCCATATGGATCATCCAGGTATTGAAATATTATCAATCGAAAATTCTAACATAATTGGCAAAATGATAGGCAGGACTTCAGACTCTATATTCACGGAAAAAATACCCCTTATCATACACGATTCCCTAGGCCAAAAAATCACAGCTGAATCTACAGGACAGAAAAGCGGCTCAAAAGATGAAATATTCATAGCAACTCTTGAAGAAAGGGTCCCTACTCTTCCAGCGTTCGCAGTTTTCGATCTTCCAGAATTTGTTCTACAAGAGAAAAAAATACTCATGCGAGCGTGTGATGACCTTGTAGGCTGTGCTGCATCTCTAGCCGTCTTGGAGTACCTTGCTAAAGAGAATAGACCTGGGAACATACAAGCTATCTTTACAAGAGCAGAAGAAGCTGGATTAGTAGGCGCAAGGTTGATGGCAAATGATCAATTTTTGCCAAAAGAAACAATGATAATCTCAATAGAAACATCGAAAACTATACCAGGGGGGGAGATAGGGAAAGGCCCAATAATAAGAGCTGGAGATGCTGCAACTACTTTTTCACAAAAAGCAGAAACTTTGCTAAATTTTGCTAAGGCAAACCTACTAAAACAAGACAAAAATATTAATATCCAACGACAGCTTATGGATGGTGGAGTCTGCGAGGCTAGTGCTTTTATTTTAAATGGTTATGAAGCTACAGGCATAGCGTTCCCCCTTGCGCACTATCATAACGGACTGGGCGAAGCATCCATTCAAGCCGAATTCATTAATGTTGATGATTTTAATGGCGGATTACAATTACTGCTCGAAACAACGTCGGTTGATGTTAATCAGGATCCACCCTTTGCCTCCAGGATTAAATCTTATCCGGTGGAACAAGCAGAAAAATTAAAAGACCCATAGGTAATCAGCTACTAACGCCCAAACTATCTCTAATTTTCTTCAACCGAAGAACATTCTCTAAATCAGGACCTGTTCTTCCTTTTATACCGGGTACCTCTAAAAAAAAGGGAACGTTTTCAAAAGATTTATGAGCAATTATCGTTTCCCAACCATCCAAACCAATGAATCCATCTCCAATATTCTCATGGCGATCCAAGTTACTTCCTAAATCACTCTTCGCGTCATTAGCATGAACAGCTACTAACCGTTCAGTACCGATTTTTTCATCGAATTCCATCATAACCTTATTTAAGGAATCTTTTCCTCTTATATCGTAACCTGAAGCCAACAAATGACATGTATCCAAACAAACTCGTAATCGATCGTCTCCGACAGCTCTAATAATTTCTCCCAATTCATCAAAATTAGAACCAATCTGGTTTCCATGCCCAGCATTATTCTCTATGCAAAGCGATACCCCATCACTTGGCGATCCATCTAAGATTTGATTGAAGCTATCTATAATCTGAGGAAATACAGCATCTAATCCTGCTCCCTTGTGACTACCTATATGAAAAATGACTCCTTGCGCGCCAAGTTTTTGTGCAAAATTCATATAGTAAATTAGAGAATCTATACTTTTCTCTAAATTAACTGTGTTGTCAGTAGCTAAATTAATCAAATAGATTCCATGAAAAAAAACAGGGCCTATATTACTATTCTCTCGCTTTGACCTAAACGAAACGATCGATTCTTCAGTGTGTTTCGTTTTTGCCCAACCTTGAGGCGGGGTGACAAATAACTGGATAGCTTCAGCCTGAATATCTTCTGCTCTTCCAATTGACTTATCAATCCCACCAGAGGAAGAAACGTGTGCACCAATTTTCATTATTTATCCCGCCTGTATTTTTGTTAGAACAATACTAAATATAACAAAAGTGAATTAATAATCTAGTAACTAAAGATAAATATTAAAGGTATAATCAAAACAAATAAATTCTACTATAATAAATCTGAAAGGTAACTGACTTTAAATGAATCCCCTAAAGAAACCACAATTTCTTATTAGGGTTATTTTTGGATTTATTATAGGTTTAACCTTCCTATGGTTTACAACCAGAGATATAAACCTTAATGTATTTGTAAATAGCATTGCCGATCTATCTTTCAATTTTGTTATACCAGCAATAGGGTTTGTGGTGCTTAGTTTGTTAACTAGTGCTTATCGATGGAAAACACTTTTCACTGAAAATTCACCTTCCGTATTGAGGCTTTTTGTTGTAGAAAATACAGGAGTAGGTATAAATAGCCTGGCTCCTATACGAATACTTGCGGAACCAATTCAATTCGCTTATTTAACAGCAAGAGATGGCTATAATAAATCTCAAGTATTAGCATCCCTAGTTTTAGTGAGAATGCTTGATCTAACCATTACACTAATCACTATCAGTGTGGGATTACTGTTATCTCCTCCTCCCCATGAACTAAAAGAGGTTGTTTGGACCACCGCGTTGATTCTTATTTTGTTTTTGATGGTCGTTAGCTATATCTCTCTAACAATTAATCAATGGGCATATTTGAATAAATATCCTTTGATAGTCGAGTACGGAAGGATATGGAGAGATCTCTTTAGAGAGGCACCTCGGCTATCTAAGGTACTGCTTATAACAAATGTGAAGTGGCTGTTGCTAGGAATCAGTGGTTGGTTAATCGCGAAGGATCTTGGTTTGGCAATTAATTATTGGCAGCTTTACGTAATTATTTTGATAATTACAACTATAGCTTCTGTCGTTCCAGGTCTACCGTCTGGCCTTGGTCCTTTCGAATTTGCATCAATCGTTTTTCTTGGATTGCATGGAATCGAGCGCGAGGGTGCTTTGGTTTTTTCATTGACTGCTCACTTAATCTATTTCTTGCCACCTATCATAATTGGAGGCATTACCATTGCGATCTCAGGTAGCCCATTTCCCATTTGGGACCGATTAACAAAATTCAGCTATTTAGATAGAGTATTCAATACTACCAAGCGCGACTAATCTCATTTCAGTACCAAGTCTTATTCGAAAATTGAAGATTAAAGCAAATTTGGTTAGGATGCTAATATATAAATAGCGTAAGAGCTTAAACACTATAACAATCTAACTGTTAACCACTGTTGTTTTCGGAAACATTTAGATTTGAAAGGATTTCCAAATGCTTAACTCCGGCTGGGCAAAATTTGGATTAGCTAATATAGCTCTAGCTAGCGGTTTATATGTCGTGAAAAGCAGTTGGGATTTTGCGGCTTACATATTTGATGTATTAATAATCATATTCATGGCCTGGATCGTATCATTAGCAATGAGGCGGCTTGTTGCTAGAATAAGGGCACTTCTTCCGGCAATCGACCAAAGATTAAATATTATAGGTACTCAACTAGACCCTATGTTTGCCTCAATAATTGAAAAAATCACACGGATTTCTGATGAAAATACTAAGTCATCCCTTATAAACAAAATTAATTTATTCAAGAACGAAAGAATCTTTCAAAGATTATTATGGGCAGCTATCCCCATATCATACCTATTAGTTTTACTACCAGTTGTTGTGATATTCGTAATAATTGTTCCAATTACATTAGAACAAGCAGTCGCTTTATCTAAGGACCTTCCTAATTTTGCAGAAACCTTATCAGGAACGATCAATAGAGGAGAAGATTTCGCTGCTTCTTTGGGTTTGACAAGCACTGCAGGCTCCAGCAGCGATAATGCTACCCTTTTAAGAGCCGGAGAGGTGATCGGTAACTGGATGGAAGCGAACGCCCTCGACACCTTAAAAGGAGCTACCAGCATATTAATAAGATCAGCTCTAATTATGGCCTTATCAGTTTATATGGTAATAGAGGGAAGCCTAATAATGAGCACATTTTACAAGCTCATGCCAGAAACTTATCACCAAAATATTAGTGCTAGCCTAAATCATTTAGATAGAATTTTCTTCGGCTATTTAAAAGGAATTTTCACAATAATGTCTTTATATAGCATCATGATTGCCGCAATAATGATGATCGCAGGGCTCCCATTCGCTCTACCAATAGGTATATTATCTGGTCTAATACAATTGGTCCCTGTTGTAGGGGAAGTTGTTGCCCTCGGGATGCCAATCCTAGTAAGTTTCTTAACGGGTACCCTTTCAACAACGGCCTTTGTAGGCATCACATTGATTGGATGGAGTCTTCTTATGAACAACGTCGTGTTACCAAGAATTATGGGGAATGCCCTTCAGATGCCTGGTCTATTCGTCCTATTAGCAGTTCTATTAGGAACTAGGCTTGCAGGTCCCTGGGGTGCAATTCTTGGTGTTCCTATAGCAGGGTTTATATACGCCATAGTCCTAGCTTGGGTCAATCCAGGAGACGACACAATGTCAGGCAACCAATACAGGCTTACCACCCAAAAAAAAGAAGAAACATAAACGCCCACAGCGCCTTAATTAATTTCTACGCTCGCCCCAGCTTCTTCTAGTTTTTTCTTAATATCCTCAGACTCTGATTTCGCAACATTTTCTTTGATCTCTTTGGGAGCAGATTCAACGAGGTCTTTAGCTTCTTTCAAGCCTAACCCTGGGACTACTTCTCTAACAGCTTTAATAACATTAATTTTATTAGGGCCAATTTCCTTCAAAACTACAGTTACCTCAGCTTCGCCTGCATCTGCGTCAGCTGCCGGAGCGCCATCACTAGCACCTGCAGCGGCAGGCACAGCAGCCGCTGGCGCCGCTGCTGCTACAGCAGTAACTCCCAGCCTATCCTCCAGAGTCTTAACCAAATCCGCTAGATCTAGAACAGACATCTCTTCTATCGCTGCTACGATATCCTCTTTTTTTGTCGCCATTATTTATTCCTTTCCTCCACCTGTATTCTTCTTTGTTCAATGGTATTAACCAATTTTGTTAAACTATTCTTAAGCACTGAAACTAAACCCTGCGATGGAGCATTTAATCCACCCAGCAGTCGAGATAGAATAACATCCCTCGACGGTAATTTAGCCAAAGTATCGATTTGCTTAGCATCAATAACAGCTCCGTCCATTAAAGCTCCCAAAATTTTCACATCTAATCTATTTTCATCGATATAATCACTCAGAGCTTTAGCTACATCGACAGGTTCCGACTTTGATGTTACTAATCCTGTAGGCCCATCAACTATCTCCAAAATATTATCGCTATCAATATTATTAGCGGCTATAGCTAACAGGCGGTTTTTAACCACTCGGTAACTCGCATCTTTCGCACGAAGTGCGCGCCTTAAACCTTGCATATCCTCTACATTCAAACCGCGGTAATTGGTTCCTATAATGATAGTATTATCTTTTAGATAAGATTCTAATTCTTGAACTTGTTCTATTTTTTTTGTCGCAACCATAAGTTACTAAGCCAAACCTCTCATGTCCGATACTGCATTAACATCCATTTTAATACCAGGACCCATCGTACTGCTTAATGATACACTTTTAATATATTGGCCCTTAATTGTATCTGGTTTGTCACCGAGAATTGCATCCATAAGTACCGCAAGATTACCAGTGAGTTGATCTTCATCAAAACTCGCTTTACCAATAGGGCTATGAATTATGCCAAACCGATCAAGACGGTACTCTATACGGCCTTTCTTCGAATCTAAAATCGACTTTTCAAGATCATCAGGTTCAACTACAGTCCCTGCCCTAGGGCTTGGCATCAAACCTTTTCTTCCTAGTACTCTTCCTAGTTTACCAATACGAGTCATAATATCAGGAGTTGCCAACGCAACATCAAATTCAGTCCATCCCTTTTCAACACGAGCGATTAACTCATCTGTTCCTACAAAATCTGCTCCTGCATCTTCAGCGATTTTTTGTGCCTCACCCGAAGCAAACACAAGAACGGTTAGTGTCTTCCCAACTCCGTGGGGTAAAACAACAACTCCTCTTACCTGTTGATCGGCCTGTCTTGAATCAACATTTAGCCTAGCATGTAGCTCTATAGTCTCATCGAAAGAAGCAGTCGAGCTGCTTTTTACTAGATTGACAGCTTCAACTGGCGAATACAAAGTACCACTGTCAATGGTACCCTCAGATTCAGAATATCTTTTACTACGCTTATTACCCATACTAGTTTCTTTCTAATTCTCCACTTAGTTCTCAGATACTTGAATACCCATACTTCTTGCAGAACCAATTACCATATTTACAGCCGCATCAACATCATCAGTGTTCAGGTCTTCAAGTTTTATTTTGGCAATTTCCTTAACCTTATCTAAACTCACTGTTCCAACATTCTCTGTTCTTACATCAGAACTACCTTTATCAACCCCAACTGCCTTTCGAAGTAAATCAGAAACCGGGGGAGTTTTCGTAATGAAAGTAAAAGATCTGTCCTCATATATGGTTATATCAGCTGGAATAATATTTCCACTTTGTGATGCAGTTTTTGCGTTGTACTCTTTAACAAAACCCATGATATTAACCCCGTGCGGACCCAATGCGGTTCCAACAGGAGGGGCCGGTGTTGCTTTACCTGCCTCGATCTGTAATCTCACAACTGCGCGTACTTTTCTTGCCACCATAGCTCCTAAAATTTAGATAAATTTAAATTTTTTCTACCTGAAGAAAATCTAACTCTACGGGCGTTTCTCGACCAAAAAACGATACCATAACAATAACTTTTCCTCTATCTTCATTAACCTCTTCTACAGAACCCATGAAATCCAAAAACGGGCCATCCGTAATTTTAACGCTTTCCCCTGTCGAATATCCGACACTCACTCTAGGAGCCTCTGCTTCCATCTGATGAAGAATATTTCTCACCTCGGCATCAGCTAGGGGAACAGGCCTAGGTGGGTCTCCGCTACTAACAAATCCGGTAACTCCCGGTGTTTCTCTAATCACTCTCCAAGTTCGATCATCCATGATCATTTCTACTAATATATATCCAGGAAACACTTTCTTTGTGACCGTTTTTTTCTCGCCACCTTTTATTTCTATTTGCTCTTCTGTAGGTACGACCACACTTAAAACCAAATTCTGAACATCTAGAGACTCTATCCTGTTTTCGAGATTTCTTCTAACTCTCTCTTCTTGGCCAGAGTAGGTATGGACTACATACCAATCGGATGTAGGGTTATCAGTTTGTTCTGTATCGACCATGTATAAATCTCTAATCTCTCAAATTACACGTTTACAATAAAGGTTGAAAAAATCTTACTAAAAACAAAATCAGCCAATCCAAGTACGACTCCCATGAAAGCAGATACTACTAGTACCATAACTGTAAGGCGCCGAGCTTCTTCTTTAGAAGGCCAAGTCGATTTTTTTAGCTCAGAAATAACCTCTCTAGGGACTCTTAAAAGCCCTCCTGATCGGGAATCTCTGTTGGTTCTCACTGGGTTTCTTGTACTCATCGTTGCTTCCTATCGAACCTCACGATGAATCCTATGTTGGCGACATCGAGGGCAGAACTTATTAAACTCAATACGGTCAGAATCATTTCTTCTGTTTTTTTCAGTAGAATAAGTCCGCTCACTACACTCCACACAAGACAATGTTACCAGCACGCGAGCTCCGCTTTTTTTTGCCATTTTTACATACAAGTCAGCTCAAAATCTTACGGGTGTCAACTTAGTCCGAAACTTTAGTAATGACACCAGAGCCAACCGTGCGTCCTCCTTCTCTGATAGCGAACCTCAATCCTTCTTCCATCGCGATAGGTGTAATAAGCTCAATTTTCATCTCAACACTATCACCTGGCATAATCATTTCAGTTCCATCTGGAAGGTGCGCGCTTCCAGTCACGTCAGTAGTCCTAATATAGAATTGTGGTTTGTAACCATCAAAAAACGGAGTATGCCTACCACCTTCATCCCGAGTAAGGATATATACTTGGGCTTCCGCCTTCGTATGAGGTGTTACAGTATTGGGCTCAGCCACTACTTGACCACGTACAACTTCTTCTCTATCAATTCCTCTTATTAACAACCCAACTGCATCCCCTGGTTCGGTTTCATCAACTTCTTTATGAAACATTTCGATACCAGTTGTGACGGTTGTTTTATTATCGTCAAAACCAACAATATCGATCGTATCTCCTACCTTAAGAGTTCCTCTTTCTACACGACCTGTTACAACCGTTCCTCTTCCCTTAATTCCGAACACATCCTCGATAGGCATCAAGAAAGGCTGGTCTTTAGGTCGATCTGGCTCAGGTATATAACTATCAACGGCTTCCATTAATTGAACAATTGGTTGGTAAACCTCGGAACTTATGTCTTCAGAAGATTCTTCGAGAACACCTAAGGCGCTACCACGAATTATTGGAATTTCGTCTCCAGGAAAATCATATGTGGATAGAAGTTCTCTAACTTCCATCTCAACCAGTTCGAGTAGTTCTTCATCATCCATCTGATCAACTTTATTCAGAAAGACTACGATTCTTGGAACTTCAACTTGACGCGCTAACAAAATATGCTCTCTTGTCTGTGGCATCGGGCCATCAGGAGCACTAACTACTAGTATTGCGCCATCCATCTGAGCGGCGCCTGTAATCATATTTTTTATATAGTCCGCGTGACCAGGACAATCAACGTGTGCATAATGCCTGGTTGCAGTCTCATATTCCACATGAGATATATTAATTGTAACGCCACGTGCTCTTTCTTCAGGTGCGTTGTCTATAGTATCAAATGCTCGGAATTCACTGGTTCCAGCAGTATTTAATACCTTTGTTATAGCAGCAGTCAACGTCGTTTTACCATGATCAACGTGACCAATTGTCCCCACATTTAAATGCGGCTTGTTCCGCACAAACTTCTGTTTGGCCATGACTTATCTAAGCCTCCTTCACCATGGAGCCCACAACCAGAATTGAACTGGTGACCTCGTTCTTACCAAGAACGTGCTCTACCGCTGAGCTATGTGGGCCCGCTTAAATCTAATAAATCCGATAAACATTTTGTTCTTTACGGGTACACCAGTAAATCAACATTTTCTTGGAGCCCGAGAGGGGATTCGAACCCGCTAACCTGCCGATTACAAATCGGCTGCGCTACCATTGCGCCACTCGGGCCACGCGACAGTCAAACCCTGCTCGACACTACAAGAAAATAAGCTAGCAAATGCTAGCGGATTTAAGTATGAATGTTAGGATGGATCACGTCAAGTTAATTTAATAAGGATAATATAGATTTAATAATAAAATATTAATGGGCAATTTCAGAATTTTTTGATCGCTTCCTCAATATTATTTACCTTGATTAGATTTATATCTATATCATTCAGCGAATCAGTTGGAACAAACGATTTTGGTACTATCACCCTTTGGAAGCCTAGTCTTGCCAGCTCTGTAATACGCCTCTCTATGTACGTGGATTTCCTGATCTCTCCAGTCAAACCTAATTCCCCTACCGCAGCTGTGTTCGACGGAAACTCTTTATCAAGAGCGCTACTTGCGATTGCAAGCGCGATTCCTAGATCAGCAGCAGGTTCGCTCACCCTGATACCACCAACAACATTTACTATTAGATCTTTTCCTGTCATATCGACCGAAGATTGTTTTGAAAGAACTGCAGATATTAAGACTAATCTATTCAGCTCTATACCATTTGCCGTTCTCCTTGGCTCAAACGAACTTCCTGTTTGAGAAACCAATGATTGCACTTCAACTAGTAATGGTCTTGTGCCCTCAATTATTGGAACGACGACAGAGCCAGGAACACCTTCTGGTCTTTCTGAAATCAAATCACTTGAAGGGTCAAGAACTTCAACTAAACCATTCTCTCGCATTTCCAAAACAGCCATTTCATTTGTAGAGCCAAAGCGATTTTTTAAACCATGCAAAGATCTAAAAGACCCAGAAGCATTACCATCCAACTGAAGGACCACATCAACGGAATGTTCGAGCACCTTAGGGCCTGCAACTGAACCTTCTTTCGTTAAATGCCCACTCATAAAAAGAGGAACCTGTGAAACCTTTGACCAAGCTATTAATTTGGAAGCGCAAGCTCTGATTTGAGCCACAGAACCAGCTACTGAATCTAAACCAGGATCGAATAAAGTTTGAATAGAATCTATTATTACAATCGATTGTTCATGATTATTTAATTCAAACAAAATCGAATCAACGTCAGTTTCGGGAAATATTTCTAAGCGCTCACCTTTAATTCCAATTCGTTTCCCTCTAATACCTATTTGATTCGGTGATTCCTCTCCTGCAATATAGTAGATCCCTCCATCATTACGGTCGCTCAATCCATCAGCTAAATGCAATAAAAGAGTGGATTTACCTATACCCGGTTCGCCAACTAATAAAGTAGTCGAACCTTTGACTACTCCACCGCCCAGAACTCTCTCTGTTTCCGGCATCCCAAAAAGAATTCTGTCAGGCGCTTGGGTAGCCTCTAGTATTTCCGAAAATTTATATGCCTGTACTGAAGCTTTATCTCGAAGTCTATGAGGCCCTGAGGTTTTTTCAATCTCAACTAAAGATCCCCAAGCATCGCATATCGGGCACCTTCCAAGCCAACTGTTGGACTCGTTTCCGCAAGCAGTACAACTATATGCTAATTTGCCTTTAGCCATAATTAATCCTAATCATTCCGCCGATTATTACGAGTAGAATAATACTCCTGCCTAGAAATAACTACCTAATGAGAATTTGATGGATAAAATGGTCCCGTTTAAATCTGCTAAATTAATTAAAGCTAAGCGACCGGACTTTTCTCCCCATCGACTTCAGAATCATTACTTTCTTCAGCATCATTATTTTCTTTAGATACATTAGAAGCTTTTGATGTGATTACGCTAATCGAAATCTCATCACCGACAAAATCCACGAGGACATCATTACCTTCTTCAACAGTGCCGTCTAAGATCAAATCAGATAATTTATCCTCAATCAAATTCTGGATAACCCTGCGAAGCGGACGAGCACCATAAGTTTCATCATAACCTTCACGGCCAATATAATCCCTAGCTTCGTTCGTAACCTCAATGGTAATTTGTTTTTCTGAAAGTTGTTTTTCGAGATCCAAAATCATAAGGTCAACAATTTCACGTATATGTTCTTCAGATAGCGCATGGAACACAACCTGCGCATCGATCCGATTAAGGAATTCAGGCCTGAAGAATTGTTTAACTTCATTAAGAACTTTATCTTTCATCGCTTCGTAAGATTTTTTCCTGGCCTTAGCGCCATCTGCTTCAAGTGAAAACCCTATATTAGAGTCTTTCTTAATCACCTCTGCACCTATATTTGATGTCATAACAATAACTGCATTACGAAAATCAACTTTTCTCCCTTTGGCATCAGTTAAATGGCCGTCATCAAATATCTGAAGAAGAATATTGAAAACTTCTGGATGTGCTTTTTCAATTTCGTCAAGCAAAATGACACAATATGATTTTCGGCGAACGGCTTCCGTTAGTTGCCCTCCATCATCATACCCAACATATCCAGGGGGCGACCCGACCAATCTCGCAACGCTATGGCGCTCCATAAATTCGGACATGTCAAGACGGATCATTGCGTCCTCAGAGCCAAACATAAAATCTGAAAGGGTGCGGACGAGCTCGGTCTTACCAACTCCTGTGGGTCCTAAGAACAAGAAATTGCCTATTGGGCGTCGAGGATCCTTTAAACCAGCCCTAGCTCTCCTAACGGCTTTGGAAACGGTCACAATAGCTTCATCTTGGCCAATGATCCTATCATGCATTGCTTCTTCCATATGGATTAATCTTGCTGTTTCTTCTTTAGCCAAACGCATTACGGGAATATTTGTCCACATACTTACTACTTGAGCTATATCCTCTTCAGTTACCTGTGGCTCTACGTCAGTACGCTCTTTCTGCCACTCCTGCTCAAGTTTCGCAATCCTTTCCGCTAAGCTTACTTCGCGCTCACGCATCTCAGAGGCGAAATCGAAATTACCTGCTTCAACGGCTGTATCTTTCTCAGTTCTAACTCGCTCTAAGGCAATCATGGCCTCTTTCACCGACAAAGGTGTTGAGGAAGCTTTAATACGAACGCGGCTCGCAGCCTCATCAATAAGATCTATTGCTTTATCCGGTAAGAAACGATCGGCAATATACCTAGAAGCCAAATTGGCGGCTGCGTATATAGCTTCATCGGTTATTTTCAAGTTGTGATGCTCTTCATAAGCTTTTTTAACGCCTTTTAGAATCTCTGCTGTATCATCTGATGATGGTTCCTCAACAGTTACCGGTTGGAACCGACGCTCCAAAGCAGGATCACGCTCAATATGTTTGCGATAATCATCTAAGGTAGTAGCCCCTATGGTCTGAATTTCACCACGGGCCAAGGACGGTTTTAATATATTTGAAGCATCAACCGCACCTTCTGCAGCACCAGCTCCAACAAGAGTATGCATTTCATCTATAAACAAAATTGTATTCTTGGCAGTTCTCATTTCGTCAACAACCTTTTTAAGGCGTTCCTCGAACTCTCCTCTATATTTAGTGCCAGCGACCAAAGCACCCATATCTAAAGTCACTAACCTCATACCAGAAAGGCTTTCTGGTACATCGCCGGAGACAATTCTTTGAGCCATAGCTTCTACAATAGCGGTTTTGCCAACACCTGGTTCCCCGATTAAAACAGGATTATTCTTGGTTCTTCTGGATAAAATTTGTATTACTCTTTCTATTTCCTTTGATCTACCAACGACTGGATCAAGATCACCTTTTTTGGCCATCACGGTTAAATCAACTCCTAATTGATCCAATGTTGGAGTTTTTGTGGATGAACGCGATCCAGATTTTTGCCCGCCCTCGTTCAATATTTTAGTCGTTGCATCCCGAGATTTCTCTAAAGAAACACCCAAGCTCTCGAGAACTCCCGCTGCTACACCTTCTCCTTCTCTAAGAAGCCCTATCAATAAATGTTCAGTACCTATGTATTGATGAGACATCTGTCGAGCTTCATCAACAGCAAGTTCAATTACTTTCTTGGCACGCGGGGTCAATCCAACATCACCAGTGGTGGGTTTTTCACCACGCCCGATAATGAACTCAACAGCTGACCGAACTTTAGAAAGATCGATATCCATCGATATTAAGACTCTAGTACCAACTCCTTCAGGCTCTCTTACCAATCCTAATAAAACATGCTCAGTTCCAATATAATTATGATTAAAATGCTGAGCTTCCTCTTGAGCCAAGGATAATACTCGTCTAGCTCTTTCTGAAAATTTCTCAAATCTGCTAGCCATAGTTTAACTCCTAAGTTTAGTGTGCTTTGGTTTAGACTACCTCAATTACTAACCAGATTTACCTTCCTCTGAATCATCCTCCGATGTGTCTCCAGACACAACATCATCAGTGACTAATTCCTCATCACCATCTGATGGGACCTCTGAAGTTTCATCCATAACCTCCGTCGAATCATCTGATTCCTCTGGAGTTCCTTCAACAGCTTGATCCTCCAAAGTAGTTTCGTCAACTTTTTCGGGTGCCGTTATATCTGATTCTTCCTCGGAGGAGTCGGTTTCTTGTACACCAGGTAGTATTTCTTCAGCTGTTGTAGATTCAGATACGTCAACCGTATCTTGAACCTGGCGAATACTCAAACCAAGTCTTCTTCGTTCGGGTTCAATACGTAATATCTTAACTTGATGGGCATCACCTTCGTGAACAATCTCCTTAGGATGCCGTACATGGTTTTCAGACAATTCAGATATATGAATAAGGCCCTCTATATTATCTTGAATCTTAGCAAACGCCCCAAAGGGTGTTAAACGTGTGATGGTGGCTTCCACTATGTCACCTTCTGAAAATTTAGATATCTCTATTTGCCATGGATCCGGCTGGGTACGCCTTAAGCTTAAAGAAATTCTACCCGACTCCATATCCACTTTAAGTATATAAACATCTATTTCATCGCTTGGTTGAACGATGTCTGAAGGCGCCTCTACTGGTTGCCACGAAAGTTCAGATATATGAATAAGCCCATCAATGCCTCCCAAATCGACGAAAGCACCAAATTCCCTAACACCGGTCACGCGACCTTTTACAATTGATCCTTCTGTCAATTCAGACATTAATTGCATGCGCTGCTCATCGCGCTCTTCTTGATTAAACACTCTTTCAGACAGAATAGCGCGCTGCCTTCTTTTATTTACTTCAATAATTTTTAGTGATAACTCTTCGCCTATCATTTTTTCCAATATTTCAGCGATTTGTTCTTCATTACTTTCTTGCATTTCAGATCGACGATCACCTGATAGCTGCGAAAGAGGCACAAACCCTTGTACTCCCAAAGCATCTACAAGCAGACCCCCTCGATTATATCCAGTCACTGTCACTGTAATGGAATTCCCGTCTTCCATTTCTTGCTCAAGCTGGATCCACCCTCTCTCGGCTTGTGCTTTGTCATATGAAAGCAAATATTGGCCGTTATCTTCTTGGCGCATCATTACTGTCACAATAGGATCTCCAGGGCTTAAGGCCGCAATTCCAGAGTCACCCAAAGTACGAATTTCTCGCATCGGGACAACCCCTTCACTTTTTGCCCCAATATTAACCAACACACCTTCTTCATTAATAAGAATAACTTTACCCTCGAGAGCTTCACCCCTCCTCAAAGAAGGCATCTTACTAATTTCTTCTTCTAGAAGCCGCGCCATCTCATTTTGCTCACTCAATTCGCTAGCTTCTAAATCATCATTTTTATCTTGAACCATAAATTAATCCCACCGTAATAAACCTTCTTGGACGAAGCACTAAGTTTGTGCTTACAGGTCTATCACTCATGCATTATACACCTAGGAAGATATACATGTATTGCTGGTAAATCCAGTAGATCAAAAAATAGCTTCCATACTAAAACCATTGCCCTAAAAAGAAGGGCCAGAGAAATTTTTTATGTCATACTCAAAACCCCGATCTTATGGTGTATGTTATTAAGATCTAGGTAGGTAAAACCCGAAACGAGGAGAGCACTATTCGTAAAGTAAATTCTGAGTCCTATAAGTGGGTCGTCGCTTTAATAGTTGGTTTTGGAGTATTAACTAGCACAGTTGATGGAAGCATCATTAACATGGCTCTTCCTTTCCTTACGGAAGAGTTTGAGACCGATCCCAGCGTTATAGTTTGGATATCGATAATCTTTCTACTAACAAGCATCGGAATCATACTCACCCTAGGTAGTTTAGGAGACTCCGTCGGGCGTAAACGGGTTTTCTTAGGTGGATTCATAGTTTTTGGAATTGGACTTATATTGGCACCTTTGAGTCGATCACTACCTTTTCTTTTTTTTGGCAGAGCAGTTCAGGGAATAGGGCAAGCCATGATAGTCTCAAACGGAAACGCTCTCTTAGTTCAATCCTTTCCCGATAATCAAAGAGGGACAGCTCTTGGGATTGAGAATGCTGTTGTCGGCGTTGGGCTTGCGAGCGGACCGTCTCTAGCAGGTCTTATTTTAGAGAATTGGGATTGGCAATCATTATTTTATTTCCGAGTTCCTTTTATGATTATATTTTTTGTGATTGGTTTTTTATATCTAGAGAAGGATCGGCAAAACACCTCACAATTCCAGTTTGATATTTATGGCTCGATAAGTTTATTTATTACCATGACCTGTTTTCTTTTAGGGATTACTTTTGGCAGAAACCATGGCTGGATTAGTTCTTGGACAATTATTCCCTTTAGTATTGTCCCTATAAGTTTCGGTCTATTCATCCTCGCGGAGTCAAAAGCGAAATTCCCAGTCTTAGAACTAAAATTATTCAAAAGCAGATTGTTTTCGTTCGCAAATGCAGCTAATTCATTGCAGTTCTTAAGCCAAGGCGCGATAATCATACTACTACCTTTTTTTCTGCTTGACGCAAGAAAACTTCGACCCAAAACAGCCGGCTTAATATTAGGAACTTTACCTATAGTCCGATTAATCGTCGGTCCTTTAGCTGGATGGATAGCTGATAAGACAGAGTCTATAAAAATAACAACAACCGGGTTAGTAATTATGGCATTTGCTTATTTTTTCCTAGCAAAAATCGATCTTGAAACCCATCTGGGCTTGATCGTGGCAGTTTTGCTTATTGAAGGGATTGGCACCTCCATTTTTGGCCCGGCAAACAATAGCGCGATAATGGGATCAGTCCCTCAAAGACACCTAGGAACAGCATCGGGCATGATAGCTACCGTCAGACAGGGAAGTATGGCTACCGGAATAGCCATATCCGGTACTTTTTATTCGATCTTTTTTGCTGAAAAGAGCGATGCTCTTTCCGTTCAAAATTTTTCTACAGAACTTATTTCAAGAATGTCATCTGCTCATGGGTTTCAACAGGTGCTCAACATCATGTTAGTTACCCTAATTATCGCGACATTATTGTCTTTGTTACGAGGTAAAGACCACCCTCACAGTATAAAATCGATTTGAAATCTATAGGCCTTTTACTACCTCAAGAGATTCACGAGCATGACGCTCCATATCCCCAGGGTCATCTATAATATGGCGCAAAATTCCCTCTTTATCAACAACATAAGTAATTCTCTTAGTTAATCCCCTTTCGTCGTTGAAAGCCCCCAAAGTTTTCGCTCCATCATGGTTAGGAAATCCACTAACTGCCTTGAAAGATAGACCACAGTGATCTGCGAACGCCTTTTGACTCGGAGCCAAATCGATACTAACAGCCCAAACTTGGGTGTCTAGCTTTTGGAATTCTTCATAATTATTTTCGAATTCCTTTAGCTCTCTTTCTCAGCCCCCGGTAAAGGCCATAACATAAAATGCTATTACTAAATTTTCCTTACCCTTTAAATCTGCGAGAGAGACTGTCTCTCTATCTGCAGTCCTGAAGCTAACCTCGGGGCAAGGATCTCCGATCTTAGGTAAAGTCATAAACAGTCCTCCGAAAAATCTTTATTACATTCTAGAGCAAAATGTAAGGAAATTTAAGAGGTACCGGTAATCATTCATTTTTGCCGGAATAATATCGGTACCAAACGATTCCAAGTATCCATTGAATGTTTATAGGTCCAAAAACCCTGCTATCATTACTATTATCATAATTATCTCCGACAACAAAATATTCACCTTCTTTTAGAGTCCATTCCTGAACAGAAGATAAATGGTCTTCATCTGAAAAGCTTGCCTCTCCAAAATTAACACCATTGATTAAAAAATCGTTCGAAGACAATTTCACCACATCGTTAGGCATCGCAACAATGCGTTTCACGTAATCGAGGTTGGTCACTGGATGGTGAAAAAATATTACATCATTATTCTTAAGATTAGTCATCCTGTATCTAGACTTAGTAGCCAAAAACATATCCCCTTCAAACATCGATGGCTCCATGCTAGGTCCTGATATTCTAACTCTTGAAGAATAAATTATATCTGAAAATAATTTGATGAGTTGAGATGGATAAAATAATAATTGATGCATGCCACCACTATATACCCATGAACAACATATACACGCAAATATGGTTGCCTGTTTGATTTGATATTTGAGCCTATTGAGTTGCGATCAAGCTTACTGGTGTTGTAAACTCGCACGGGTCTACAATCAAAACTTTCAGCTACAGGGAGGAAAAATGTCAGCTAGTAAATACTTAATATCTTTGGTGGAAAAAGTATCACCTGCTCGTATCGGATACGCACATTGTGATATACCATGTGGGATTTATGATCCCCATCAAGCTCAAATAGCTGCTTTGAGCGTGATAAGAATGGTTCAATTGATCGAAGACTTGGATGACTCTAATTCAGCAGAAAATCAAAATAAGTTATCAAGGTTTATAGCGGTTAAAGAAGAAAGTGCCGAACAAGCTAAAAGCGAACTCCGCGTTCTTTGGGGTGATTACTTTAAACCAGAACATCTGGAAGAGTATCCAGATTTACATAACCTGTTTTTCTCTGCCATGAAGCAAGGATCACAAGTTAGACAGTCAGTCAATTTACAAGCAGCAGAAACGTTCCTTGCAACGGTTCAAGATATTGCAGAAATCTTCTGGAAAACTAAAGGCGCAAACCCTAGTAGGCAACCTTCAAGACAAGCGGTCGGCGGCGAAATCGTTTATCCGGGATAACAGGATTAAAGAATATTAAAGACGCCTTTAGCATTCGGTATTTTTTACAATATGGAATGCTAAAGGCGCATAGTTCCCGCAGTTTATTAGACAAAAAATTTACTAGAAATTACTCAACCTTTGTCTTAAACAAAAAGTACCATTTGAGCAGTGTAAATTTCGAAGTGGTATCTCCATTTAATTTCAGATTAGAATCGATAAATCTTCTGGGATAGCCCAGCCTATCAGGGGCAAATACATTCCATCTCTCACGGATATCCCAAATCCACAGAATATACTGGCTCGCTGTAAACAGTACCAGTTGCTCCAATGTACCAGCCATATTGCCCACTTGGGGCATTGGTAGCGGAAGAATTTTTTATTGAATCAGCTGAACGAATTAAGGCAGAGTCCGCCAAAGATCCCGTGATCACCATTTTTTCGAAATCCAGCCAAGAACAAATTTCTCCACTATCGGAGTCATCACATTGATAGCCTTCAATGTTGCCCTCAACAGGAAAACCAACCGCCCCAGATAATGTAGGCCATTGGGATAATGGGAATATGTTTTCTTTGTGTTGCTCTACAGCGCTCTGAAGTGCTTTTTGGTCGGCTATATAGGCTCTTTGCTCAAATTTTGAAATAATAAAAGGTAAAACAATAAATCCCATTATTAAACCGACTATAAGAATGATTATTACAAAAATTATATCGTTACGAATCTTATTAATTAATGGATACGGAGACGGCTTATACATCAAATTTTAGTCCTGGAACGGGTTTCTACTCGTTTTTATGTATCTCTAAACTCTCTCCAGGTCGCAGAGCCACTCTTCTAACACTGACGTTATACTTTAGCAACCAATACCAAAGAGTACCTTTACTAATACCCAACTCTTCAGACATTCCTGGTAAACCAAGTTCATTATATAAATCTGGTAAGACCTCTTCTAATGGTCTCCCATATTTAGTTTCCACTTGTTTCATCAAACGAGTCTTTTGACGAGCCACCGAACCTCCAATTGCGCAAACGAACCTTATTGATTAATCTTAAAGATATAATATAAGCAAGAGCCATATTTTAAACTAAATTTAAACTAAATACTAGAATGTGGTTTCTGCCCATAAGATAACGAGCGATTTAATACAACTGTTAATAATTATTTGTATATAATTATCCCATAAAGGAGGGAGGTTATATGGGGTCTAATTGGCTAACTTCAGTGCGGAAAAACCATGCTGTAGAGCATGCTACTATATCCATTCTTGGTCGGAATTTAGATAAATATGGCCAGTTCGGTGGAAGCTCGAACCGCAATGGTTATTATATTTTTGGCCCAGCGACCAAAGAAAATATTTTGGACGCTAGTACTGAAGCAATTAGCCGGCTAAATTTAGGGGAACATCAACTAGCTATATCACCCTTTTGTGGCACCAATTTTCTTTTAGGTGGCGCTGTAGCGACACTAACAACAGGCGCAATTCTAGGGAAAAAAAATAGACTTGCGAAAATTCCCGAAGCAATTGGATTATCAGTATTAGGTCTTGTCGGGGCTTTCCGATTAGGATCGATTGCCCAAAGAAAATGGACTACTACGGCTGAAATCGGTGACCTGACAATAGCCTCTGTAGAAGAAATAAACGAAGGTTTATATAGGGTTAAAACTAATATTGATTAGATTTACTAGTCCCTGTAGCTCAATTGGATAGAGCAGCTGATTTCTAATCAGCAGGTTCCGGGTTCGAGTCCCGGCAGGGGCGCCAGCAATCAAATGCATTCTGAAAGATCTAGAGTTCTAGACTAGTCAGAGTAGTCAGAATCGATGACCCTATTTTCGATAAGGTCGTGGATCTTTTCCAGAGAATATTTTGCTATATTTGCTAATACTTCCTGAGTGTGTTCTCCTAAATCTGGTGCGGGGCCTAAGGCATCCGGTGAAGTTCTAGAAAATTTAAAGGGTGTATTAACGACGGGTACTGGTTCAATCCGCTTATGCGGGACCGTTACAATGGTATTTCTATGTTTGATTTGCGGGTCATCTACGACACGGTCAATGGTATTGACCGGACCACAAGCAATACCCAAATCACTGAAGGTTTTTAACCAGTGTTCTGCAGTGTTACTGCTGATCGCTTCTTGCAAGACAGGAATTAGAGTCTCATAGTTTAAAGTTCTACTGTGCCCATCGACGTATCTAGGGTCATCGATTAGCTCAATCTTTTCAATAGCAGAACAGAAAAGCGGCCATTGGTCGTTGACTCCACCCACTATTGCAACCACAATCCAGGCATCCTGTGACTTAAATGCTTGAAATGGCGTAAAGGAAGGATGACGAGTACCTATAGGTCCTGGAATATCTCCCGTAGAATAATAGCGCCCTACTGCCGCCTCTAAAGTCGCAACCTGGCTATCTAACATCGATAAATCAATAAATTGTCCTTTCCCAGATCTCTCTCTTTCGTAAACTGCTGATAAAATTCCAGTGGCTGAAAACAATCCTGCTACAATATCCCCTAGCGAGGATCCAGGTCGTACGGGACCCCCACCCTGCTCACCAGTGATACTCATAATTCCGCCCATAGCTTGGACTATAATATCCAAGGCGGGTTTATCAGAGTAGGGTCCAGTTTGCCCAAATCCAGATATAGAGCAATAAATTACTCTCTCATTAATTTGAGATAACGTTTCGTAATCCAAACCAAATTTCTTCATAGCTCCGGGAACAAAATTCTCGATGAGAATATCGCACTCTGGTATCAAATCTTTAATTATTTGTGCACCTTCAGGGGAAGACAAATCAACAGTAACGCTCTTTTTTCCTCTATTTACGCTAATAAAATAATAACTCTCTCCCTGGATGAAAGGGGCGGTACCTCTAGATAAGTCACCGCCTTCTGGACGTTCAATTTTTACCACTTCGGCACCTAGGTCCGCAAACATCATTGTAGTAAAAGGACCAGACAAAATCCGAGTTAAATCCAAGACTCTTAATCCGCTTAAAGGGCCACCCATCGATCTTCCTCCATTTTTCATTCTACTGTTATCATTGTATCTTCGTTACAAAAGATATGCTGACAAAAAAAGCTATGACTGTAGCGATATCGAGTACTTTAAATAATCGTAGATATCTTTTAATTATTGGAAATAGGAAAATTTAATAGTGAGAAGGGTTGAACAATATGGATAAAATAGGGCTTACAGGCATGACTTTCTATGGAAGACATGGAGCAACCCAGGAAGAAAAAGCTTCTCCTCAGGAATTCATTGTAGATATAGAAATTCTGAAAGATTTACAAAAATCAGGAAATACAGATCAATTGGATGACACGATCGACTACTCCAAGGTGTATATGGTAATAAAATCTATCGTAGAAGAGACATCTTTTAATTTAATTGAAGGTATTTCTGATGCTATTGCTACAAAAATTCTGGATACGTTTCATGTCAATAAAGTAATTATTAAACTAACAAAATCGAATGCTCCAATGGGGGGTAGCCATCAAAATGCGTGGGTGGAAATAACAAGGGAAAAAGGTGACTAATAACAATTTTCACAGCTATATATGGTTGCTCGAATAATATGAGATTTAAGATCCTGTAGAACCAAACCCACCCGAACCCCTCTTGGTTTCCGTTAGTTCATCAGTTGTAACTTGGATATCAACATCAGCCAAATGGTTAAAGATAATTTGGGCAATTCGATCACCCTCTTGAATCTTGTAATTTTGATTTGCCTTCAACGTATACATTGTGACGAAAATTTCTCCCCTATAATCAGAATCAATCGTACCTAAAGGCCCAATCACCCCTTTGAGCGTTAACCCTGATCGAGGCCTTATTTGGGCGTCAATCCCAAATGGAACTTCTATTGCTATGCCAGTAGGAACTCTTGTAGGATCATTACCTATTTCAATGTAATCTTGATCTTCGCCTAAACAAGCAAAAATATCGAACCCTGAAGCCCCTGCAGTAGCTTTCTTAGGAACAATTGCGGTCCGGCGTAAAAGTTTTATAGATATTTTTGTTTCGTCCAAAAAAGTATTCCTAGTCTATCAGTTTAGTAAAGCATCTTATTGTATATCATCAATTTGGTAGATCTTTATGAACCCCATCCCATTGTCTAGAGTCAACAATGTTTTTCCAAGATAATGGAAGTAGATCAGGTAATCCTAATAAACCTTTAAGTATGGGCGCTAAACCAACCAAAATTCCAAACATTTTAGAAGGATAATCTATATCACCATAGTTATTAATTTTTGACCGGAAAAGAGGAAGGCGAAAAATATCCATAAGCCTATTCAGTTTATCGTCGCCTAAACCTAAATATACTTGTCTTATATCTAAGCCTCGCTGCATCTCCTGCCCAAAATCCTCTGTCCAATTTTTTTGATAAACACTAAGAGATTCATTATCCAGCGAATCTTCATCTAAATTCTCATTTATTGCTTGCGCCGCGTAGGAAGCCGCCTTTAAACTCGTGTATATTCCACCGCCGCTCGTGGGTTTAACTTGAAGGGCAGCATCACCTACTAATAAAGCACGGTCGTTGTAGGTAGACGATGCACTATACAAAGGAATGAATCCCCCGCCGAAAGAAAGAATTTCGATACCCTTAAAATGTTCAGCGAACTCATTTAAAAGGCCATTCAATAATTTTCGAGGTTTTAAAGATGTGGTATGCATCGCCGCCCCGATACCTATCCTCACTCGGTTAGTTCCAGTAGGTATTGACCAACCAAACCACCCTGGAGCCAAATCTTGGGAAGCATAAATTCTGACCATGTCCATCGGATGACCCTCTAATTTTGCTTCCGCCCCAATGCACCATATCATTTCCCCAGAATCTCTTCCGAGATCTTTTGCTACTATCGATCGAACACCATCCGCACCAACAACACATCGAGCGATATACTTTATTGGTTTTTTGTGATGAATGGCCAATACCTCGACAAAAGAGTCTTTCCTTTGAACAGAAACAACTTTGTTATTCATCCTAAACGATGCCCCGGAATCAGAAGAAGCCCTTGCTATGGACTTATCAAACAACTCTCTGTCCACCACGAATGCTCGCTCGATATCACCACCTAGTATCAGTGGTTTTGTTTTATTATTCGAATAAACTAAAGCCCCTTTAACAGAGTTCATGACAATACTAGGTTCAATTTGGGCAATGTCAAGAGTTCTCGGCGTTATAAATCCAGAACAATGAACTGGAACACCGACTTCCTGATGTTCTTCAAGAACAATCACCGAATGGCCGAGTTCTGATAGTAAAGCAGCTGTCCTGGCTCCTGCCGGGCCAGCACCAACAACAATTACGTCCGCGTCGAAGTTGTATCGCATCAATCCCCAACTCCGTTCAATAATTACAAGAACAAACCAGACAATATAATCATTATCTTTGATATAAATTGCACAATTAGGATCTTTTTTTAAGGAACGAGGACTACTTTACCTACAGCCTCATCATCTTCTACTATCCTCTGGCCTTCTCCTCCATCTTTCGTCGGAAGAACACTATGAATAACAGGCTTGATATATCCAGCCTGCACAGCATCAAGTGACTCCTGAAGATGAAATACAGTACCTAAAGTAGAGCCCATTAGCTCAACTTCTCGGAAGAATATATGTCTGAGATCTATTTGGCCTTCATAGCCACTAGTTGCGCCACTAGTCACAACAATTCCGTTCCAAGAAGCCATCTGGACACTCAAGCCCATTGTGGCCTGACCTGGATGCTCGAAAACAATATCAACTCCTCGTCGTCCAACAATATTCCGTACTTCTTTTCTGACATCTTGAGTATTTCTATTGATTAAGTGGTCTGCTCCAATTTGCTTACAAAGCTCCAATTTTTCGTCTGAAGAAGCCACGGCTATTACGTTTGCTCTAAACATTTTGGCGATTTGAATTGCCATTACTCCCAATCCACCGGCTGCTCCCCAAACCAATACCGTGTCTCCAGGTTTTATACGAGCTTTATGAACCAGCTTGCGCCATGCAGTGACTAAAACCAACGGCAATGATGCAGCCCCTTCAAAATCTAAATTGGTAGGCTTAGGTGCCAGATTTTCACTAGGAACGCAGACATATTCGCCATGAGCACCATCGAGAGCAGGCCAATCATATCCCCATATATTGTACTGTTGACCTTCTCCTTCTTTGTTACCGCGAGCAGGTCGCCCACAATGAACTACAACTTCGTCACCAATTTTAACATCTGTAACTGCATCACCAATTTGGGTTACTATGCCTGCGGCATCACTTCCAGAGATATGTGGCAAAGGAACTTCCTGAGGGGCACCTCTCCTTCCCCAAATATCATTATAGTTAACTGCAGACGCTTTTACTTCAACAACTGCATCGTTCGGACCTGGTTCTGGGTCAGGAACATCTTTCCACTCAAGAACCTCTGGGCCACCATATTTTTCAAAGACCAAAGCCTTCATAATTTTTCTCCTTAATAAAAGTTAATGATACGACGATATGCTATAAATTTTACCCCATGCATCCATCTAGAAGACTGTAGCATAAGCTTTCTATTTGTATCAACCGGTTTTAGATATTTTATCGGAGTTTTCAAAGAGGGCATCCAAAACAATCGTTTACGGCGCTCGGTCAGGTCGTTTCATCTGCGCCTGTGCTATCGCATCTTCCTCAGTATATCCATCGTTCATAAACTGAAAACCTGCGCGCATACCTTCTTCTGCTGTTACACGATTAACATCTTGAATACCGTGAGGAAGTGCCTCTGGGGATGCAGAGTAAGATGCCCACATCAGATTATCTGCAAATTCTAATGACTGAAACATCCCTTGAGCTTCATAGTAATGATTTATTGCACGTTTGTTTAAACGGGTCGATGCGGGAGGAAGTTTTGATATCGTGTTCGCTAATTTCCATACCTCTTCATCTAAATCTTCCCTATCGACAACTTCACTTACCAGCCCTACTCTCAACGCTTCCTGAGCGTCCATCATATTACCTGTAAACGCTAACTGCTTTGCTTTTTTCATACCGACTAGTTCTGGCCAGATCATATTAGTCGCAATACTAGCATATCGTGCAGGCGGATACCCAAACAACGCGTCATCTGCAGCGATGGTTATATCACAATGCAATGCGAGTTGCCCGCCCCCAGCTAATGTAAAAGAATGGACCTGTGCTATAACTGGTTTGGGATTATTCCACATCCAATCGATAAAAACTGAAGTTCCATCGGGCCGTTCCGTTATCATAGTGACCGCATCCCTATTTGGAGAACCTTGCGACTGCACATTCATGTCGTAGCCAGCGGAAAACGCTCTCCCTGCGCCTTTAATAACGATACAACGAACGTTATCATCTTTCGCACTAGTCTCTAGGGCATCACCCAATTCTACAAGAAGCGCCTTACTTAAAGCGTTCAGCCTCTCTGGGCGATTCAATGTTACATAAGCTACGCCCCCTCCAGCTCCTTCCCTCACTTCATAAATAAGATTTTCATATTCTGACATCTTAAATAAACCTACCTTTCGACACTGATTTATTAATAGATACTTGCTTGACTTTAAAAAGGTTTTTACGGCGCTCGATCGGGTCTTTTCATTTGGGCTTGTGCTATTGCATCTTCGTCCGTATATGCCTCATTCATATATTGAAATCCTGCCCGCATCCCTTCTTTTTCTGTAACACGGTCGACGTCTTGCATACCATGAGGAAGTGCCTCCGGAGATGCAGAGTAAGAGGCATACATCAAGTTTTCAGCAAACTCAAATGACTGAAACATTCCTTGGGATTCATAATAATGATTTATGGCACGCTTATTCAAACGAGTAGACGCAGGAGGCAATTTTGATATTGTGTTCGCTAGTTTCCAAACCTCTTCATCCAAGTCTTCCCGTTTAACAACCTCGCTTACTAACCCTACTCTCAATGCTTCCTGAGCATCCATCATATTGCCCGTAAACGCTAACTGCTTTGCTTTTTTCATACCGACTAATTCCGGCCAAATCATGTATGTAGCGACGCTTGCATACCTTGCAGGAGGATACCCAAATAACGCATCTTCCGAGGCTATTGTTATGTCACAATGAGATGCTACCTGTCCTCCCCCGGCTAGCGTAAAAGAATGAACCTGCGCTATGACTGGCTTGGGGTTATTCCAAATCCAGCGTTGATACATTTGAGTAGGATCAGGACGATTAGTTATCATTGTAACCGCATCCCTTGAGAGAGCCCCTTGCGACTGCACATTCATGTCATAGCCAGCGGAAAACGCTCTCCCTGCGCCTCTAATAACGATACAACGAACATCATCATCATTGGCACTGGCCTCCAATGCCTCCCCTAATTCTGAGAGGAGTTTTCGGCTCAAAGCATTCAATCTCTCTGGGCGATTCAATGTGATATATGCTATAACTCCGCCGGCTCCTTCTCTAAGTTCATAAATGATGTCCTCATAGTCAGCCATCTCAATGTACCTACCTTTTCACAGATACCGTATTTCAGAATCTAAGACCTGATTTCATGAAGTTACGGAGCTCTATCAGGGCGCTTCATTTGGGCTTGTGCTATTGCATCTTCGTCCGTATATGCCTCATTCATATATTGGAATCCTGCTCGCATGCCCTCTTCTTCAGTAACACGATCAACATCTTGTAACCCGTGTGGCAGTGCCTCTGGAGATGCAGAGTAGGATGCGTACATCAAATTCTCGGCAAACTCAAATGACTGGAACATCCCTTGAGATTCATAATAATGATTTATCGCACGCTTGTTTAAACGTGTTGAAGCAGGAGGAAGTTTTGATATCGTGTTTGCTAGGTTCCATACCTGCTCATCTAAATCACCTGCGGGGACAACCTCACTAACTAGTCCAAGCCTTAGCGCTTCTTCCGCATTTATCATGTTACCTGTAAATGCCAGCTGCTTTGCTTTTTTCATACCGACTAATTCCGGCCAAATCATGTAGGAAGCCACACTAGCATACCTTGCAGGCGGATAACCAAATAAGGAATCGTCTGCGGCAATTGTAATATCACAGTGACAAGCGAGTTGTCCTCCGCCAGCCAAAGTAAAAGAATGAACTTGTGCTATAACTGGCTTAGGATTATTCCAAATCGATCGCCTATACATTGCAGTAGGAATATTATCAGCGTTGATCATAGTAATAGCATCCCTTGGAAGAGCACCTTGTGACTGTACATTCATATCATAACCAGCTGAAAACGCTCGGCCTGCCCCTTTAATTACAATGCAACGCACATTTTCATCCTTAGCAGCATCTTCCAAAGCATCGCCAACCTCGGCTAATAAATCACGGCTTAGAGCATTTAGGCGCTCTGGACGGTTCAGAATTATGTAACCAATTCCTCCTCCAGCTCCCTCTCTAACCTCATATATAATATCTTGATAATCTGCCATTTCTTTTTCCCCCTCACCTCATATAAACGTTTACATAAGCAATAAATATTTTATATTTGCTACTATCAACACCAATCAGTTCTCGTCCATCCATTTACCTATAATACCAACATCTCTTGGGAAAGCCATCTGTGGCAACTCACTGAACGAATAGTATGCTACTTCTTCGCTTTCTTCTCCGGGCGATGGAGATCCACTAATGATCGAACCTTGGTATACCACTAAAATAACCCTACTACCTTCTTCTGAATAGACTCCTATCAATTCTTCTATTTTTACCTCAACTCCGACCTCTTCCATCACCTCTCTTTTTGCAGCGGTTTCAACTTGTTCACCATAATCGACGTATCCCGATGGATAACTCCAAAAACCTTTTCTTGGATGATGGGCTCTTTTCATCAGTAAAATCCGATTATCTGGATCTCGAATCAAGACACCAACTGCAACCTTGGGATCTTTATAGTGAACATATCCACATTCACAGCTTAAAATTCTTTGTCCATTTTCGTCCGAATATACAGCTTTGCCACCGCAATTCGGGCAATAATTGAAGTCAGACGTCCCATGCATAATATCTAAGTGTGTCATTGGTGAAATACTTACTGGAATTTTATTCCCTGAACGGGCCATCCCGCGCATCTAAGAAAGCACGCATCCCTTGCTCCTGCCGTACTTTTGCAAGCATCTCTTTTTCAGGAACATCAGGCGTTAAGCCCTCAATCATTCTAAGCATTAAATGGTCATCCCTACCCTCGGTGAAACCTTGGGCCTCGTACACAGCATTTATCGATCGCTTCATCATCTGCAAAGCGAAAGGTGGGTTTTGCGCTATTCTCTTCGCCATCTGTTTCGCCTCTTCTAACGCAGTTCCTGCAGGAACAACTTTATTGACCAAACCCCATTTCTCCGCCTTATCAGCATCTATAAAATCACCCGTGTAATAAAATTCTCTGAGGTGACGATTCGAAGTCAAATAAGGTAAAAGTACATGTGGAGAGTGTGCCACATGCCGAATTTCAGGCTCTCCAAATTGAGCGCTAGTTGATGCAATAACTAAATCGCAACTCAAGGCAAGAACGTTACCTGCTGCTGCTGCTGGCCCATCAACCGCTGCTATAAAGGGAACACGTGAATACCAAGGCCTAGAAACTAATTTAGCTTGCCAATGAGTGTTATCCCATCTTTCAGTTGCTGAAAATGTTGGCCTTGCTTGATTAGGAGTCAAATCGTATCCTGCACAAAAAGCAGGCGCAGCCCCTGTTATTACTGCTATACGCACATTATCATCGCTTTCAATTGAATTAAAAGCGTCTTCTAATTCATGCATAAGATCGTGACTCAATGCGTTTCTTCTTTCAGGGCGATTCAAAGTAATAGTAGCGACTCCATCGCTATCAACTTCATATATTATTGTTTCGTAATCTGACATTTAGTCCCCCTCCAATATTTATTCTTCAAAGAGTATAAAGATAAACCTATTAATAAAAAAGATCCAACTTTTTAATTTAAATTTTAGATATACTCTTTAACTGTATTTGCAAGTTTTTCGCTCATACCAGGAACTGACTTGATTTCTTCTGCCGAAGCAGTTCGAATATTACTTATCGACCCAAAATGCTTTATTAAATATTTTTTCCTGGTAGGCCCTATGCCAGGAATCAAGTCAAGTTGAGAAGCTACTGATCGGTTTGATCGAAGTTTTCTATGAAATGTAATCGCGAATCGGTGAGCCTCGTCGCGAATCCGCTGAACAAGATATAAAGCATTAGAATTACGCGGCAACAAAATTGACTCCGCGACATGGGGAACAAATATTTCTTCTCTTTTTTTTGCCAGGGAAGCCACGGGGATATTATGAATGCCAAGATTTAGTCTCATGACCTCAGCAACCGCATTTAGTTGACCTTTACCTCCGTCAATCAAAATTAAATCAGGTCTAGAGTTGAAAGAAGCATCTTTGATTACCTTAGTTCTAGAAGACCCGCCCCCTTGGGGCATATCTTTCATATATTGTTGCTTTTGCTGTTCACTGAACCCAGAATCGGTTGCTGCATCACCTACAAGACCACTGTTACTAAATCTTCTCAAAATTACTTCCTGTAAAGACGCGAAATCATTTGGGCCAGAAACTGTTTTAATCTTAAACCGACGATAGTGGCTTTTTTTCGGTAACCCATTTTCAAATACAACCATAGAACCTACCGAATCAGTTCCTTGAATATTAGAGATATCATAGCATTCAATTCTTTTCGGTGGGTTCGGCAGATTTAATTCCTCGGTGATTTCCTGTATAGCGGCCGCCCTCGAATCTTGTGCTGCAAGATTCTTCAGGTGATAAGAATTCAACCCTGCCACGGCATTTTCCGCAACCATTCTTGTTAACCTAAGTTTTTCCCCTCTTTTAGGAACTTTTAAATTTACACGTCGAGAATCTGTTTTTGTTTCTAGCCAATCTGAAATCAATTGGGAATCAGCGACTTCCACTTCCGTTAATATTGTTTTAGGAATATTCAATCCGTTTGAATAGAATTGTTTTAAAAATTCAGATAAAACTTCTCCATCTGTTACCCCTCTGGCCCCCTCCAGTAAAAAATTGTCCTTACCCAAAATTTGACCATCCCTAAGGAAAAATATTTCTACCCAAGCTTCATCATCATCTCGCGCTAAAGCAATAATATCTTCATTAACATAACCTTGTGACGCGGCATTTTGTTCCTGGGTTACATGCTCAATTGCTTCTATTTGATCTCTGAAAACAGCGGCCTGTTCATATTTAAGTGATTTCGATGCCACATCCATTTTATTATTTAGTTCTTTTATAATGCCTGAATGTTTGCCCTGAAGAAAAGCTATGACCTGATCTATAACATCCATATAATCTTGCTTAGTAACTGCGCCAATACACGGGCCAAGGCATCTATTGATATGAAAATCCAGGCATGGCCTTGGATCGGTCCCTGTAATTATCTTAGTACAAGATCGATAAGGAAATAACTTATTAACTAAATCCATAGTTCGTCTTAAGCTTGAAGCACTAAAATAAGGGCCAAAATATTTCGAGCCATCTTCTTTTATATCTCGAGTAATAGTGACCCGTGGCCAGTCTGATTTAGTATCAATTTTTAAGTAGGGATAGGATTTACCATCCTTAAGCCGAATATTAAAAATGGGTTGGTGTTTTTTTATCAAGGTATTCTCTAAAATAAGAGCTTCGGCTTCGTTACTAGTAACAATATAATCTAAGTCTCTAGAAGCATGGTAAATTCGAGCGTTTTTTGAACCTATTTTTTTTGATTCGGCACCGAAATAGGCTCTGATTCTATGCGAAAGTCTCGAAGCTTTCCCAACATAAACTGGAGTACCTTTTTGGTCTTTAAATATGTACACGCCAGATTTATCTGGAAACCCGCGTGCTATCTCAACAAGATTCATAGCCGAAAATATTAGTTGGAAATAACAAACAAAGTGAGTGCCATAATACTAAGTACTACGGTGATTCCGGTTCGACGAAGATCATAGATCGCATCTGAGATAATTCTAGCTTCTCTTTGTGAATTTATTCTAATATCAGAAGAGCCTACTTCTAAATCGCTAGGCTCATCTCGAATTAATACGGACGAGTCTGTATTCACAATAGGTGTCTCTGGTTCTTCTTTAGACATCTCAGTAAACCGGGTAGTCTCTTTTGGCTCTACCTTCTTACTTTGCATCGACCGCGACGGCCGACGACCAGTTGTTTTTTTCCTATTCTTTCTACTCTGCTTCGATGGCATATGTTAATAATCTCCTATCCTTCAATACTTTAATTATACAATGAAAAGTAAAATTTAAGCTCCACCTACAACTCTTGCATCCAAACCTTTTGCTGCCTGACCGATCACAGCAGCATATTGAGTATTTGACAACCGATGCGTCTGAAGAACTAAATCAAACCATCTAGGATCCAAAGCCTCAGCACCAAAAAATTTCTTTATGAAAGCTGCTCGGAACTTTTCTCTGTCTCGTACTGCTTTAATAGCTTGCTCTTCTGATAAACCATCATTTTGCATGGACCAGAGAATACGGTTTTCCTCAGGTGAAGTGATGAGAACGTGCAATACCCTAGGGTGCTCTTTGAGAATATATGACGAGCCTCTTCCTACGATTACCAGATTGGGTTGGGTTGCTAGTTCCTCAATAATAGTTTTAGTAATTTCCAAAAACTTATTATCATCAAGCTTTTGCGCTTCGTTTTGAGGTTCATCACTTTGTTGCGCGTAAGTTCTAGATATAAGGGGTTCACCACTTAAGTAAGGATCCCCCAAATATGCAGCACCTGAACGCGATAAAAAAGTTTCTAAAATTACCGAAAGTCGATCCTTGACGGTATCAACTTTCATATCTTTTTGATCCCAGCGATCTATACCGATCCCAGTACGCTGCGCCGCGGTCGCCAGTATTTCTCGATCGACGATACTAAAATCTAGCAACTTTGCAGTTTCTTTGGCGATCTCAGACCCTCTGCTACCGTATTGGCCAGATATTGTAATAATAGCCATAACGAAACCTACTCCCTTAACCCGATTAAGCAACGTTATGCAGCTACAATAGTATAAATGTATAAACCAATCAAGATTTTATCTAAATTTACATCTTATTACTTTGGATATTATCCAACGACGCCAGAACGAGGATGAGCTTTTTCATATTCTCGTCTCAGTTTATCTGTTGCCAAATGAGTATATATTTGAGTGGTTGAGATACTCGAATGACCCAATAGCTCTTGGACGTACCGTAAAGCTGCGCCTCTATTAATCAAATGACTCGCAAAACTATGCCGAAGAGAATGCGGTGTGAGTTTTTTTGAAATCCCTGCACTAACAGCCGTTTTTTTTAAAATTAGCCAAAAACCTTGCCGGGTTAGTCGCCTACCTCTAAGATTCAAAAACATCGCATGTTTTTCACTGCTCACCGCGAACTTAGGTCGAGCTAAATTTAAATAATCTAAAACTATCCGAAGAGCTTTAGGGTAGACGGGTACCATTCGCTCTTTTGATCCTTTTCCAACGCATAGCACATAACTATCTTCAAAGTTTATATCTTGGATATTGAGATCGACGAGCTCTGAAACCCTCATACCTGTCGCATACATTAATTCCAACATAGCTGCGTTTCTCAAATCTTCGGGAGTATTTTTTTCTTGAGATTTATCTAGTAGAGCTTCCATATCTTCGACAGACAAGGTAGTCGGCAAGACTCTTCTTCTCTTTGGAGGATGTATTCCTTCGCTGGGATCGTTATTAATAAGTTTCTCATCAGTCAAAAAGCCAAAAAAGGATCTTAAGGACGCAATTTTTCTTGAAACAGTAGCAGGCGAATATTCTCGATCATTGAGCGAAGCCATGTAGCGGTTTATTGATTCTCGGTCGACATTAGCCCAAAAAATATCTTCGGACTCATATATCACTGCATTATCTTGTAATATTTGTGTTAAAAGTTGCTCTAAATCTGACCTGTAGGATTCAACGGTGTTATTAGAATAGCCTTTAATCGCAGTTATATATATGAGAAACTTTTGTATATATTGATCCATAAAAATAACCACTTTTATAAATTAAACTGTATCTTCATTATATTCTTATTTTATTCAAAAAAAACAAATCTACCTACAACAGACATCAAAACTAAGAATATCTTTTTACTTAGACGACTGAAGTGTAAGGATATATAATGCTTCAAGCGTTTCAATAAATAATCACAATAATTATGGAGATACAACCAATAATGGCTTCTTTTTTATTCGTACAAATAGGTATGGATCCAAACATTTCAGGGATGACTTTACCAATTTTAGGTCCGTTAATTTTTTCATGGCATGGTCTTTTCACCGCCGTAGGTATAAGTTGCGTACTTATTTGGGCAATACGGCGGGCAAAAAAAGAAGGGTATAGCGAGGATATTATTTACGGCATTGCTATATCTGCCATCATAGGTGGGCTCTTAGGAGCAAGATTAGTTCACGTAATAGATTTCTGGGGCTACTACTCATCCAATCCTGACGCGATTTTAAGGTTATGGGCTGGTGGGATCGGCCTCATGGGTGGAATTATCGGGGCAACTTTGGGAGGCTCTTTATATATATGGAGACACAGATACCCTTTTGGGAGAATACTAGATATAACAACTCCAGGAATTTTGATCGGGCAATTTGTCGGAAGAATTGGTGACATAATCAATGGCGAACATTTGGCCAATTTTTTGAACCAACCTTGGGCAATACAATATACACATCCAGATAGCCCTGCTTACGGCAGGGGTCCAATGCACCCTGCAATCGCATATGAGATGATACTTGATATCATAATTTTTCTAATTACCTACAAATTAATAGGAAAAATCAAGCCAGACGGCATGGTATTTGCGACTTACCTTACTCTGTATGGATTTGGGAGATTTTTCATACAATTCACGAGGAAAGACTCCACGTGGGTAGCTGGATTACAAGAGGCTCATTTCCTTGCATTAGGAATGTTGCTCGTGGGCATCTATATGCTTGCCACCAAAGCAACAATCTCCCCCAAGGCTGAATCTGAAGATCAGCCAAGCGAAACTTAATAACTGTTTCTTTAACTGGACGTAAATAACCTTTAATAGAGGCGGACTAGCTAAATAAAATCTAAGATTTCTAGTTCATAAGGATGACCAGACTTATGGTAGGTAGTTTTTTTAAGCCTATAAACCACATCAATAGAATCAGCTAAATTGTTTGCCTTGTTCGCCAGGCCAAAACCTATTGCATCCCAAATTGAATCTGAACCCATCTCCGCTAAAGAGAACTTAATATGGGAGCGATCTTTCCCAACTACCCTCTTAGATAATATTTTCATTGTTTTTGCGAGGAATACGGGAGGGCGGTTTTGAGCACCAAATGGTGCCATTAAGCCAAATATACTCTCAAGTTGGAACAGGGCGCTAGAAGGCAAACTTTCAGCATCTATATTGATGACCGGATTTGATTTATTACCATCCAGTACTTGACTAGATAATAGCTCGAGCCGAGTTTTTATTGCTTGTAAGTTTTGAGCAGGAGCAACAAATCCAGCTGCTTGGTGATGGCCTCCATATCTGGTAAACAGATCCTCACACTTTGATAGTGCCCAAGTAATATCAAACTGTGCAACGCTTCGGCATGAGGCTTTGATCTCCCCGTCAATTTCTTGGTAGATCACGCAAGGTAAACTATATTGTTCCGCCATTCTGCTAGCTGCTAGTCCTGCAACCCCTGCAGGGAATTCTGAGCCTCCTACCATAATTAGCGTTCTATTTGAAGACTTTTCTAGATTCCAACTTTTTTCTGCGCTCTCAACAATCTGCCTCGTCATTGTTTGCCTTACTGAATTAAGTTCGTCTAGAGAACGAGCTAATTCAAGCGCTTCAGATCGGTCGTTCGTCATGAGTAGTTTTAAACTAATTTCAGCATCGCTTAACCTGCCAGCGGCATTTAATCTGGGAGCTAAATAAAATCCTATCGACTCTTCATCAATATTATTAACTGAAACGCCCGCCAGTTTACATAACCTAAGTATCCCCGGACGTGAGGTTCGTTTCAATAAATCAATACCAAGTTTTACCAAGTACCTGTTCTCTCCCACTATCGGAGCTACATCCGCGACAGTACCTAAAGCTACCAATTCTAATAGGCTTGAATCCCAAGTTTTACCAAGTTTGCTATAGAGAGACTGCACTAGCTTTAAGGCGACCCCGACACCAGCTAATTCTGGTGATGGGTATTCGGAGTCGGTTCTCATCGGATCTATCACGGCCAACACCCGTGGCAATCCTTCTTCAGGCTTGTGATGATCTGTAACAATGATGTCTATTCCATCCGGGTATTCGCTACCATCCTGAAGACCAGTAACTCCGCAATCCACGGTTATTATCACTTTTACCCCAATATTAGCGAGCTCAAGCAAACCTCCACTATTGAGTCCATGCCCTTCTGACACTCGATTAGGAATGTAATGAAAAACATCGACACCTAATCCCATAAACGCTTCCTTGAGCAGCGCAGTAGCTGTTATTCCATCAGCATCAAAATCCCCGTAAATGGCTATTTTCTCTCCGCCATCTAGAGCTTTAATAATGCGATCGGTCGCGGTTTTCATATCAGGCATTTGATCAAATGGCCCAATTAATTTGTCGCTTGGATCTAAAAATAGCTCGGCTTGCGAAGCATCGTGAACGCCCCGATTAAATAACAATTGCCTTGCGAGAGGAGGATAGGCTAATAATGCTTCATTAGAAGTGGTATCAATCGACTCACTGAGAATCCATGTTTTATTCGCTCGCTTTTCAGGATAGGTTTTCATATCACTTTCCACTTCAGCGATTTAACAATTATCGATCCAGTTCTTTAAATATTAGTGCCGTATTGTGTCCACCAAAACCAAAAGTATTGGATAAGGCGGAGCCAATTTCTAATTTTCTAGCTTTATTTGGAGTATAATCTAAATCACAGTCGGGATCAGCGTTTTCCAAGTTTATTGTCGGTGGAACAATGCCTTTATTAACAACTAATGCACAAATTGCAGCTTCCAAGGCACCTCCTGCTCCCAGTAAATGACCATGCATAGATTTCGTAGAACTAATAGGTATTCGATTTGCAGAATCACCAAATACGGTTTTAATAGCCCGGGTCTCTTCCCGATCATTAATTGGGGTTGATGTACCATGAGCGTTGATATATCCCAGTTCATTCTCGCTCAATTCAGCCTGAGCCAATGCTTTTCTCATCGAACGCACAGCACCCTCACCATTCTCAGCTGGATGAGTTATATGATAGGCATCTGCTGTCGACCCATAGCCTGACAGCTCTGCTATAATTTGAGCGTCTCGCGATAATGCATGTTCTAAATCTTCCAAAACCAATACGCATGCGCCTTCACCCATCACAAATCCATCTCTATCCTGATCAAATGGCCTAGACGCTAATTGAGGTTCATCATTTCTTTTAACCGATAAGGCTCCAGCCTGTCCAAAACCAGCAAATCCTATAGGGGTGATTGTGGATTCAGCTCCTCCAGTGACGACAGCTTTAGCATCTCCTCTTCTGATCATATCGGCAGCGGCACCTATCGAATCAGATCCAGAACAGCAAGAAGATGTTACTGAGTATGCAGCGCCTTTTGTACCTAAAGCGATCGAGACTTTAGATGCTCCCATTTCTGCAACCATCATAGGCATCAGAAAAGGGCTCACACGATTCGGTCCCTTAGATTGAAGTATGTTTACTTGATCCTGTATCGTACCGATACCACCATAGCCACTACCGATTATTGTGGCTATTTGCTCAGCATTTTTTGTATCTATGCGCAAACGTGAATCAGCAAGAGCTTCTTGGGAAGCCGCCATTGCAAATTGTATGTAGCGATCAGTCTGCCGAGCTTCCTTACGATCCATAAAGTCGAGAGGGTCAAAGTCTTTTACTTCACAGGCTATCTTTGTTACAAAAGGGTCAGAGTCAAAAAGGGTAACAGGGCCTGCTCCAGAGTTACCTTTTACCAATCCATCCCATGTGCTTCCTTTATCATTTCCAATCGGAGTAACCATACCAATTCCAGTAACAACAACTCTTGACGGCACCTTGTTCCTCCAAATAATTAATTTTCGCTTGATGATAATTGCCAGCTAATACAATTTGCAAGCTTAATAACAGTTTTGCCGACCTCACTTGGTAGACCTACGCCAACAGAACATGATCATTACCGAGCAAAAAGTGCTAACATTCATCTAATACACCAACAACTAGTTTATCCTAATATATAGTCAGAGGTGGAATAATTGAGCGGATCTACTAAAGTCTATTTAGACCAAGTCGATAACGGTTACTGTTTCCCTGTAATTCAAACTATAATTGAAAAAGACGTCCTTGAACATTACGCGAGTGTGATGAACTCTAATATACGTTTATCTGAAAATAGTGCACCTATAGTCCCGCCAGCAGCAATCGCATCCATTACAATCGGGGAACTGCTATCCCGTATCGATTTACCACCAGGTTCGATCCATATGTCTGAGGAAATTATGTCTAGAAGCGAACTTGAAGTCGATAAAAAGATAAACGTAGAAGTGGTGTTAAAAAATAAATCTGTCCGCGAAGGATACATGTTAGTCTCACTGGTTTTCAATGTTAAAAGCGAGACAAGTACAAATAATATCATCGAAGCTAAAACAGTATTAATGATACCTGAGGAGTCTGCTGGTGAATGAATTACCCACCCTTATCCGCAATATAGATCAGAACCTTATCAGCGAATACGCGAAGGTATCCGGTGACAATAATCCGATACATATAGATACGCTATTTGCAAAAAAAAGCCAGTTCAAAGGTACGATCGCGCACGGTATGATCATAGTCGGATATTTTTCAGACTTCATGGACAGAATACACGGGTCAGACTGGTCAAATGGCGGTACGCTCAAAGTAAAATTTAGAGGTCCAGCAAAACCTGGAGATATTCTTTCAATATCAGGACAAATAAAAAATCAAAATAACAGCCATGCTAGTACTACAAGCTATACATTGGTCAAATATTCCTTAGAATGCGAAAATCAGCGAGGAGAGTCCATCTCAACTGCAACTGCAGAAATTGTGATTAATCATTAAATATTAACAGCTAGAAAGGGAAACTTTTGGAAAATACATCTCAACAAGATAATTCTTCTACTATCATTGCTGTAGACGCTATGGGCGGTGACAATGCCCCCGACGAAATTGTTAAAGGATCAATAGAGGCTGCAAAGTCGGAGGCCATTTCAATAATTTTGGTTGGCGAACCTGACTTAATAAAGAAAACATTAGACCAGTATGATACTGAAGGAGCCAGTATAGATGTTGTCGCATCATCGGGAGTAATAGAAGAATCCGACCAACCCGCTATAGCCCTGAAAAAGAACCCAAAAGCATCCGTTGCAGTGACAGTTGGTTTAGTACAAAAAGGGGCAGCTCATGCTGCAGTAAGCATGGGATCGACTGGGGCTCTTATGGCAAGCTCGTTCTTTGGCTTAGGAATGATCGAAGGTATAGACAGACCAGTGTTAGGAGGCCCATTCCTCGGGTATGCTCCTGAAATGATATGTCTCGATATAGGCGTTAATGTAGACGCTCGGCCGTCCCAATATCTGAATTTTGCTGCTATTGGCACGGCTCTATCAAGATCTTATATGGGAATAAAAAATCCTACGGTAGGGCTTCTAAATATTGGAGCCGAATCGACAAAGGGATCAAAGCAAGCAAAGGAAGCATACGAGCTTCTTATAAATAGTGATTTTAATTTCATAGGCAATATCGAAGCTCACGAAATGGTGGCGGGGAAAGCTAATATCATCTTATGCGACGGGTTTGTGGGAAACGCTTTATTAAAGTTTAGCGAAGGACTGGCTGAAATAATCCGAAGGGACCTAATTCAAAAATTATCCGGAACACTAAACGAGGATCAAGTAGAAAAAATCTCTTCCGACATATTTAACAGTATTAGTGTTCTAGACACCTCGGGCGCACCGATACTTGGGATAAAAGGAGTATCTGTAGTAGGCCATGGCAGGGCAACAGCAAGCATGGTAAAAAGTATTATAAAATCAGCTAAAGAATTTCACGAGAGCCAGATAATTAAAGCCATTGAAAAAGAACTGAAACGCATTTAGTTAAAGGCAGTAATTATATTTAACTAAATAGGTTGGAAAGGAACAATAATTGTGGCCAATGAATTAGACGGAAAAACAGCGTTAGTAACCGGAGCAAGCCGTGGAATTGGAAAAGCTATAGCGATTGAATTAGCAAATATGGGCGCAGATGTTCTGATTAACTATAATTCAAGCGAAAGATTAGCCAAAGAGGTGATGGAGGCGTGCCAAAAAATCGGGGTTAGAAGCCAAATTTATAAGGCAGATACTTCTGTATCCAGCGATGTGAACGAGATGTTTGAAAAAGCCGAATCTGATTTCGAAAGCATAGATATTTTGGTCAATAATGCTGGAGTAGTTAATGACCGATTATTACTTAGGATGACAGAAGAACAATGGGACCAAGTGATTAACGTGGACCTTAAAGGACCTTTTTTATGCACCCAACGTGCAGTAAAAACCATGCTGAAAAAAAGGTGGGGGCGTATTATCAACATTTCTTCCATCGTTGCTTTAGGTGGGAATGCAGGGCAATCAAACTACGCAGCCGCTAAAGCCGGATTATCTGGATTAACAAAAACGGCAGCACAGGAGTTTGCTTCTCGAGACATAACGATAAACATAGTTGCACCAGGTTTTATAAACACAGATATAACGAATAGTCTTTCCGAAAAATTAAGGGAGGCCATACTAAATCGAGTGCCTATGCGCCGAGCAGGAGAACCAGAAGAGGTAGCCAGCCTTGTCGGTTTTCTTTGCTCCAAAAATTCCGCTTATATTACTGGACAATTGTTCTGTATCGACGGCGGTTTAACCTTGGGTGGTTAATTCACCAAATATTAGTCCGAATTATTATCCTCTAGAACCTTAAAAAATTCGCTTAATATCCTTGCGGTAGCCCCCCAAATCCTATTCCCTTCATATAGGTATTCATAGGCTAATACTGCAGGTCGATCAGGGCGAAATTTAAACTCTTTTGGCCCTTCCATATATATGCTCCAAAGATAATCCATTGGAACCTCAATAAGCTGTTTTACTTCAATTGCACTGGGATCATATTTATATGAGGAGGGAATAAACCCGACAAAAGGAGTTATATGAAATCCAGCAGGCGTTTTATGATCTCCAAGTTGACCTAGAACCTCAATATCGCTCTGCTGAATACCTACTTCTTCATAAGTTTCTCGTAAAGCGGTGATCTCGAGCGTCTCATCATCATCATCGCGAGCACCACCTGGGAAAGAAACTTCCCCTTTATGATGTTCAACTTCTGAAGTGCGAACTTGAAAGAGTACACTAAAACCGTCTTCTTTCCTGATAATGGGAACTAAAACAGCAGCAGGCCATTGGGAGTCCAACGGGATAGAATCGCCCGAATGACTATCCAAGAGGGTTTTGATTACCATCGGTTCAATCTTAGGTAAATCCATAACAAAGCGCAGTATAGACCCATTCCAACAGTAACTGCAATAACATAAGCATATTGATAACTGCTATGATGGCAGACAAAATAATATGAATAAAGGAATCTAGTGGGCAATAAATACGAAAAGGAAATCGAAGAAATCATCGATAGATCGAATGGTTCTCACATTTCGAAAAGAAACCTACCTATAAGTTATTATTGGCGGAATTTCAAAATGAAATACGCGAGGCTATTACAAGCGATTTCATTGTTACTGTTTATACTCATATCAAGCAGCTTTATGGGGATTGAGTTTTCGTTAATTATAAGTGTAATCGTATTATTATTCTTTTATGTGATCACAAAATACCAAGAGCGGCAAAGTTCACGACGATACAAGAAAAAGTGGAGAGGAAAAGAAGTAGACTAACCACCCGAGTGAACTAAATCAACAAGCTCAATCAGTGCTTTGCGCCAATCAAAATTTTCATTGTTAATACCTTTCAAATATATCTTGCGATTGCCTATCTCTATATTATCAATATTGGACTCAAGAGAGTTTCTATTAATTTGAGCATGCTCTTTAAGAGTAAAAATAAATTCAGATCTATTAGCTGATACAGATATGAACTTTGAAGGGGGATTATTTATTTTATTTTTCAATAGAACTCCAAGCAAAAGATCTTTTACCATCTGGGGAGCGGGACCAAATCGATCTTCAATGTTCTTCAAAAATATATCAAATTGGAAATTTGTTTTATCACCTACTAATTGTTCATACAAGGACAATCTCACGGTAAGATCATCTATGTAGAAATCGGGTATATAGGCGTCAACAGGTAATTCAACAGATATCTGATTTGGTTGCTCGGAGCTACGTGTATCTCTCATAGATATATCAGTTTGATTCGTTCCAATAACACCTTTTGCTTCATCTACCGCCTCATTCAACAACCTAGTATACAAATCAAAACCTACAGCGCTAACATGACCGCTCTGATCAGATCCGAGTATATCCCCAGACCCCCTTATTTGAAGATCCCTCATCGCTAGTTTGTATCCTGAACCTAATTCAGACGCAGTCATAATAGCCCTTAATCGTTTTTCTGCAGTCATTGTCAACACACCTCGCTTTCTAAATAGAAAAAAAGCATATGCCTTGGCTGATGACCTACCTACTCGTCCCCGTAATTGATATAACTGAGTAAGGCCTAATTTGTCTGATTCATCAACTATAAGGGTGTTTGCATTAGGTATGTCCAAACCTGATTGAACTATGGTGGTACAAATCAAAACATCGAGGTTACCCAAAGAGAAGGATTCCATAATTTTTTCAATCTCATTAGGGGGCATCCTTCCATGAGCGATCCCAAATGATACCTCCGGACATAAATCACTTAATTTCTCTAAAGTTTCATCAATGTCAATAACTCGATTGTGCACATAAAACACTTGTCCACCACGACTAATTTCTTTTCTTATCGCATCTTGAACGACGATATCATCATATTCAGAAACAACGTTCGTCACGGGCAACCGATCACCAGGTGCATTTTCAATACGACTCATATCTCTGATACCAAATAAGGCCATGTGTAGAGTTCTAGGTATAGGAGTCGCAGTCATGGTTAAAACATCAACCGTAGTTCTTACTTTTTTTAGATGCTCCTTGTGACGAACACCAAACCGTTGCTCCTCGTCTATTATTAATAATCCGAGGTTCTTGAAATTAACATCTTTCGATAACAGTCTGTGGGTACCAATTACTATGTCCACATCGCCATTATTTATTCCTTTTACGGTTGCAGAGTTCTGGCTTTCTGTTCTAAGTCTAGATAACATGTCAATCCTAGTTGGGAAAACGTTCAAACGCTCTCTAAAAGAATTATAATGTTGTTGAGCAAGAACCGTAGTCGGAACCAAAATTGCAACTTGGAAACCTGATGTAACTGCCTTAAACGCTGCTCTCAATGCGATCTCAGTTTTACCAAATCCTACATCTCCACATAGTAACCGATCCATCGGAGTATCTGACTCCATATCTCTATTGATCTCATCTATTGCCCGAATTTGATCTTCAGTTTCTTGATATGGAAATGAGCTTTCCAGTTGCCATTCCCAATGAGGTTCACCGACCATAGGTGTACGTTTCTGAAATTCTCTCGATGCGTATAGCCTCAAAAGCTCTCTCGCAAACTCTAAAGCTGCTTCTTTAGCTTTTTCTTTACTTTTAGTCCAATCTCGACCTCCAAGATGGGAAAGTGAAGGTTCCTCTCCGGCACCAACGTACCTCTTAACTCGGTCAATCTGATTGGTTGGTACATATAAAAGGTCTCCTTTAGCGTATCCAAGAACCATATATTCTCTTTCGGATTCATCTAAGTTTCTCTTAAGCAAGCCTTTAAATTCAGCTATTCCGTGCTCTATATGAACAACAAGATCGCCTTCGTTCAATTTTTCAGATACTTGATGAGCTCTTTTCTTATGCCGGAAACGAAAGTGACGATTCTTAGACAAACCAAAAATCTCGCTATCGGTGATAATTACTATTCCTCGCTGTCCTATTTGCTCTGAAACAATTTTCAATGACCATCCTGATTCTATATTTCCTTGAAATAGCGTTAGACTGCCGGATGCTGGTAAAGTTGACAGTTTTTTCTCGATCGTGAGATCAAGTCCTTGTTCTCTTAGCAGACCTGCTAGTCTATCGGATTGAAGAGATATCAAAACAACACTATTACCGGATCTGACTAATCTTTCCAAATCTATACCCAGTTGTGCAATATCTCCTTGGTAATCAGATACTGATTCAAAACCAACGTTTAGAAATTTTTCACCTGAAGCAATGTCAGAGCTTCCAGAAAATGGGCGGAATTGTACAATTCTTCTTAAATCCGCGGTTATCAGTTTAAAACGCTCAAAAGATATGATGGGATCTGGAAATGAGTCCTCTATCAAATTATCTAATACAAGGCGCTTCTTGAAGTCTTTTGTAGCAGATTCAATCCCAATCCATGTTTTACTAATAGCATTGATATTTTCATTAACAACAATAGAGTCTCCGCCTAAGTAGTCAAATATAGTACCAGAATGAAATACTGAAGTGTAAAATTCCGAATCTGAACCGTATACACCCTCATCCAGATTACTAGGGGCATATATAGAATTTAATTTGCGATCTATATTCTGAATCTGTCGACCAACAACATTGTCAGAATTTAGAATTACTTCTCTTGACGGAATAAACTTGCATTCCTGCGTTCTATTTGTAGAAAGTTGCGTCTCAGGGTCAAAATACCTGATAGTTTCAATATTATCTGAAAAAAATTCAACTCTTGCAGGCAGTTCACTGTGAGGAGACCATACATCTAATAATCCCCCTCTTCGGCTAAACGTTCCCGGCTGATCGACGACAGATACATTTTTGTAACCGATTTTTAGTAATTGATCTGAAAATCTATTGAGAGAAATATCTTTACCAGTCCGAACCGTTAAAGTTTGCTGCAAAAAAGTTTTGGGTTCAATCGTAAGTCGAGCAATCGAATCCACACTCGCTACAACTATAGGCGGCACCTCGGGGATCGTATCATATTGCCCTCCAGAATCTTGTGAACTTCCATTCACCATAAGCATGCCAGCCATAACTTTAAGCCGCTCTTGAACAATACTCTCGCTATGATCGATGTTTTCAAAAGGCAAAGCATCCGGCTCAGGATAGTAGTAAAGTCTATTTTTATCCCCATAATCTCCGATGAAAGATTCCAACTCGGAATAACCTCTTCGAGCAGAATCAGAGTTTGCATGGAGCCATAAGAGTGGCCTACGAAGATCATTTCGAAAAGCAGCAATCAAGAAACTTTTTGCTCCCTTCGGCGCATCTAGTAAAATCTCACTGCTAGAACCTAGTCTGAGTTCTTCAACCAAGTTTCTGTAAGAAGATTTAAATGTTAGAGAACTTGTTAAACCGGACAAAGTCATTATAAATCGACATCTTTCTGATAACCCTCGCAAATACTAATTCAACATAAGTACGTTTACACCAACCAAACCGAAACATAAAATGTAATGGTACTTTCTATATTATTGAAATACTAAGTAGTATTGTTTGCAATATCAAACTGAAATTTAAAACAATATAAATATCTTTTTATAAAAAGGGGAATATACATGGGAGTTTTATCTGCACTAGATCCAGAAGTCGATGCCGCAATATTAGCTGAGGAAAAGCGACAGAAGGATTCTGTAATCCTTATTGCATCAGAAAATTACACCAGCCAGGCTGTAAAAGAAGCTCAAGGTTCAAGTTTTACAGAGAAATACGCTGAAGGTTATCCAGGAAGAAGATATTACTCAGGATGTGAGTATGCTGATGTGATAGAAATTCTAGCTCAAAATCGTCTAAAAGAATTGTTTGGCGCTGCGCACGCGAACGTTCAACCGCATAGTGGGGTGCAAGCTAATACGGCTGTATTTTTTGCCTACCTAAAACCAGGCGACACAGTTCTAGGAATGCGGCTAGACCATGGAGGCCATTTATCTCATGGCAGCCCGGTAAGCTTTACCGGTCAATATTATAATTTTGTATCCTATGGAGTTAGAGAAGATACAGAACTGATCGACTACGACCAAGTTGAAGATCTTGCGAAGCAACACAATCCCAAAATAATTATTGCAGGAGCGAGCGCTTACCCAAGACAAATCGATTTTAAAAAATTTCGTGAGATCGCGGACAAAGTAGGGGCAATACTATTAGCAGACGTGGCACACTATTCTGGGCTTATAGCGGCAGGCATCTACGCAGACCCAGTACCGCATGCTCAAATCATTACTTCGACAACCCAAAAAACTCTTAGGGGACCGAGAGGTGCCTTTATTCTTACAGATGAAGAACATTCCGCTGCAATAGATAAATCGGTTTTCCCAGGTGCCCAAGGCGGACCTATGATGCATACCATCGCAGCAAAAGCCGTTTGCTTTAATGAAGCGTTACAACCAAGTTTTAAAGAGTATCAGAAATCAGTCTTACAGAATTCGCGCGCCATAGCAGATGAATTAGAGAAAATTGGGATGAGAATTGTGTCAAATGGTACGGATTCCCATCTCCTTCTCGTCGACGTCACTACATTAGGTACCACAGGAAGAGACTCAACTAAGGCTCTTGAGTCAGTCGGAATAAGCGTCAATGCTAATACTATCCCGTTCGATAAATTACCACCTATGATAGGTAGCGGCATTCGTATCGGAACTCCAGCTATCACCTCAAGAGGTTTCAAAGAAGAAGATTCAAGGAATATTGCAAGAATGATAGGCAAGGTTTTACAGAATCTGGATAATGAAGAAGTACTTAACTCGGTGCGATCGGACGTCATGGATTTAACACAAACGTTCCCTGTGCCAGGTATCGATAGTTAGAACGGCTTGTCACGTGTATAATTTAAGGGCGATTCAATTGTTAAGGAGGACTAGTGAACAGTTACGAAATGATTGCAATTTTGAGCCCTCAGTTAGAATCTGAGGAAATTGATGAAGCGATTGAGAAGATAAATAGTGCAATAAGTGAAAATGGCGGGGTAGATGAAATTTCATCACTCAAAGGGAGAAAAAAGCTTGCTTTTCCTATAAATGATCACACAGATGGAAATGTTGTATTATCTACTTTCAATGTCGAGCCAGACAAAGTAAAGCAAATTACAGAAGCTCTCAGACAAGACGAACGATATTTAAGAAATATGGTAGTGCGGGTCTAAGCTGTTTTATAATGTTAGAGAGGATTTATGACAAGTAGCTTGAACAGAATGACGGTAATAGGAAACTTAGGTGGTGATCCAGAGATGCGATATACGCCAAATGGAAAACCTGTTACATCCTTCAGTATAGCGACAACCAATAGGTACACCGTCGAAGGAGAACAGCGGGAGGAAACACAGTGGTTCCGTGTTTCCACGTGGAATCGAACAGCAGAAGTATGTAACCAATATTTGAGCAAAGGAAGCAAAGTATACGTTGAGGGACGGTTGCAAGGACGACAATGGGAAGGTCAAGACGGAGTACAAAGGTTCAGTATAGAAATAAATGCTGACAGAGTACTATTCTTAGATCGTCCTTCAGATCGAACCTCTAATAACGAAGAGCCGATGGTTGAATTCAACCGACCTGATTTTAATCAACCTGAAGCGTCTGATATAAGTGAGTTTCAAGAGCCAGGAAACGATCTGCCATTTTGATATTCAAGCTATTAAGTAAGTAAAAAAAGTAATAATTAGGGAGAAAATATGAGTTCAAACTCAACATCATATGAAAGAAATCAATCTAGTAACACAGATCAGCGAAGATCTGAAGACCAAACTGGATCCCAAAGGCAATCTTCAGGCCAACGGCGAGAAGGTGGTGGTGGCCGGAGATTTTATAATCGGAGAAAAGTATGCTTCTTTTGTGCGAATAAAGACGCCACAATGGATTACAAAAACCCAGACGGACTCAGCAGATATATATCAGAAAGAGCACGTATAGAGCCAAGAAGAAAAACAGGGACCTGTGCCAAACACCAGCGTCTGCTAACGAAACACATAAAAAGAGCTCGCCACTTAGGGCTTTTACCTTATACCACGGACAGTTTGAAAGAGATCCCAAATAGAAGATAACACCCTTCAGATAGTAAATACGTTTATCAGAATTAATAAATTAACCTTATGGGTCGAAAAGAGGTAACGACGATCCAATGTCCACAAAATCAATTGAAGAAAATAACAACGCATCAACGGTAGATAGACGCCGAACGACTGAAAAAAATCGGAGAACCCGATTGAGAAGAATAGTTTTGATCGCCTCGTTAGTGATTTTACTTTTATCTCTCGCCGTTCCAGTAACTGGATACTATTATGTTTTTATAAAACCAATGAATGAAACCGCTCTCGTCGTAAATGAGAAAAGTTTTTCCTGGAATGATTACCTAACGAGAACTAAAATGCTGATTTTCGACGCTCAGTTCTCTGGAACCTGGGACCCAAACTCGCTAAGTAGTCTTGTATTTGACATGCTAGACGAAATGGAACGATTGGAAATTGTTAATCAATATGCTACCCAAGAAGGATTAAACATAGATCCAAAGGATATTGAACACGAGGTCAGGTTTAAAGTCTTAGGAAGAGGTTCTGTGGATGATCCAACAATATCAGAAGCAGAGTTTGACGAGCGGTATAGGAGACGACTGGAATTATTAAAAGTAGACGAAGATACCTTCTATGATCTTATTAGGCAAGCAATGTTGATCAAACAATTAGATGAAAAACTTAGAGAACAAATTCCAGAAAAACTAGAACAAAGACATTTATACGCAATTCAAGTTTCCAATATTGAAGACGCGAGGCTAGTTCTGGAAAAGATTGACGGCGGACAAGAATTCGAGGCTATAGCAAGAGAAATGTCGCGAGATACTCAGTCGAAAGATTCTGGCGGTGATGTTGGCTGGATACCTGAGGGAGTAAGAGAAGACTATGATGCAGCTATTTATAGCCTTGCCGACGGGGAAATTAGTGAGCCATTATTTTCTCGCGTTGGGGTATCAATAATAAAAGCTGAGGGTAATATTGAGATCAGAACGCTTAAAGATGATCACAGGTCTAGACTAGAATCAGGAGCACTTAAAAAATGGATCAGGGAACATAGATCTGATTTGGTAGACGCCAAAGCAATATCGAGACCTGGTGGTAGTATATCTAACGAAAGATATGAATGGATACTAGAACAAATTATGCAAGAAAGAGAATTATTCCCTCGGAGAACGGTCAGTGGATAAAAAAGACGGAAAAAACCTGCCGCATAAAGAAATAGGCATAGGATTACTTGGACTTGGTGTAATCGGTTCTGAGTTTGCATCAACCTTAATAAATAAAAGCAAGCAACTAGAGAGAAAAATTGGACTTCCGATAAAGTTATCCGGTGTTCTCGTCAAAAATATTGAAAAGGTGCGCTCAGTAGACATACCTAAATCCCTGCTAACCACAGATAAATCGGTAATCATAAATAATCCAAACACTCATATATTAGTTGAAGTAATTGGAGGTACCACGATTGCTGCTTCTGCAGTAAGAGAAGCTTTACAAGCAGGAATTCACGTCATAACAGCGAACAAAGAACTTGTAGCAAAATTTGGACCTGAGCTCCATGATTTAGCTTCTGCGAACGATGTCGCTTTTCATTATGAAGCTGCCGTAGGTGGTGGCATCCCTCTGGTAGCAACTCTAAACAGAGCGTTAATCGCGTCAAGAGTAACAACCCTAAGAGCGATAATCAACGGAACGACTAACTATATTTTAAGTGAAATGTCCAAGAATAAACTGAGCTTCTCCAAAGCCCTTAAGCAAGCCCAAGATCTAGGATATGCAGAGCCAGATCCTACAAGCGACATAGACGGCTCCGATGCTGCATTTAAATTAGCGATACTTACAGGAATAGCCTTCGATTCACCTATCGATTACATCGACATATATAAAGAAGGTATAGGCGACCTCGCACCTAATGATTTTATGTATGCCGATGAGCTAGGATATTCCATTAAATTATTAGCAATTGCAAAAAGACAAGATGATAATTCAATAGATGCCAGAGTACACCCCGTTCTTTTGAATAAAGATACACCGCTCGCAAAGGTAGATGGAGTATTAAATGCTATTGAGGTATCAGGAGACCTTATTGGTCAAGTGTTATTATATGGTGAAGGCGCAGGAGCCCAACCCACGACAAATTCGATATTGAGTGACCTATTTGAAATTGCAAGAAATTTATCATTAGGAAACCTTGCTATACACTCGCACCAAAATGAACAAAAACATATCCTTTATCCTAATGAGCAAATAACAGTCCGCTACTATATCAGGATGCTTGTATCAGACGAGCCGGGAGTGATGAGCAAAATTACTCAAGTTTTAGCTCAAAAGAAGATAAGTATAGCCTCAGTAATTCAAAGAGAAACCAGCGCCTCAAATAAGCTTGCAGAAGTAGTTATTATGACTCATAAAGCAACTGAAAACGAGTTGCACGAATCAATCGCTGAACTCAAGAAGCTCATTGGAGTAAACGATGTATCAACCGTTATCCGCTTAGAAGAATAAGGTTAATTTTCTGGTAGATGGAAAGGGGGATGGCAGATGGCAGATGGAATCATTGAAAGATACCCGAATTTATTGCCACTGACTGATTCTACGCCAAAACTTTCTCTTGGCGAAGGAAGTACTCCACTCATACGTTCCAGACGCATAGAAAAAGAACTAAATATAGGAGAATTATACTTCAAGTACGAAGGTTCAAATCCGACCGGTTCTTTTAAAGATCGGGGAATGGTTATTGCGGTTGCCAAGGCACTCGAACAAAATAGCAAAGCTATAATATGTGCCTCTACTGGCAATACAAGTGCGTCTGCCGCTGCATATGGTGCTAGTAGTGGTTTAGAAACGATAGTAGTCATTCCAAAAGGTAATGTTGCCAGTGGCAAAGTTGCCCAAGCAGTCGTTTACGGAGCAAAAATTATAGCGATCGATGGTAGTTTCGATAAAGCTCTGGAAATTGTTAGAGAAGTATCTAAGAGGCCGGAAATAACCTTAGTTAATTCGGTTAACCAAGATCGGATTGAAGGGCAAAAAACGGCCGCTTTCGAAATAATTGATTCTTTAACCGATGCTCCGGATGATGTTTTTATACCAGTAGGCAATGCTGGAAATATAACGGCTTATTGGAAAGGTTTCAGAGAGTATAAAGATTCAGGTTTCGCGTCCAAAACGCCGCGTATGTTTGGTTTCCAAGCAGAAGGAGCCGCCCCGATTGTTATAGGAAAGAAAGTAGACAATCCACGCACTATTGCAACTGCAATTAGAATTGGAAACCCTGCTAGCTGGGACGGAGCACTTAAAGCACGTGACGAATCAAACGGAGATATTAGTAGCGTCTCTGATGAGCAAATTCTAAGCGCTTATAGAAAACTGGGAGGGCTCGAAGGAGTTTTTGCTGAACCCGCTTCAGCAGCTTCACTCGCTGGTTTAATTAAATACGTTTCACTCGATAAAGATCTTTCAGCCCGGAGAGTGGTATGTATAATTACTGGAAGCGGATTAAAAGATCCGGATATTGCTGTTGAAAGCGTTGATAAGAATATCCAAGAAGTTTCAGCGAACATATCCGATGTAAATAAATTTTTGGGGTTCTGATGCTATCAGTAATCCTATCTTCTAAAGAAACCATACGGAAAAGTTGACTATATGATCGATAAGAAAAAGATAGAAATTTCCATCAAAGCTATTTTAGAAGCTTTGGGAGAAGATCCTAATCGACCTGGATTAATAGACACTCCAGAAAGAGTCGCCAATCTATATACAGAACTTTTCAGTGGCTTGCGCAGAGATCCCTCTAAAGAATTAACCACAACTTTCAAAGCGGATACCACCGAACTGATCGTCTTAAAAAATTTACCTTTTAACTCTCTTTGTGAACACCACCTATTACCGTTTGACGGAACAGTGACGGTTGGCTATGTCTCAAATAAATTGATTGCCGGAATCGGCACTATCGCTAGAAGCATTGAAATATTATCCAAACAACCCCAAATGCAAGAAAGATTAACCAAACAAATATCTGATTTATTAGAAAATATTCTTAAACCAACAGGTGTCGCAATAGTCATTGAGGCTAAACATCTGTGTATGACGATTAACAACCCAAAAGCTAATGACAGTAAGCTAGTAACTACCTGTTTCAGCGGTGCCCTTAAAGATACTACGCATTACAGAGAAGAGTTCCTAAACCTTATTGGAAAAGAGACGCTTGATGGGTAAACAAATCCAGTGGGAATCAATGGAACCCTTGTTAGATGAATGGAATGATCTAGTTTCGTACAAAGCTAGTTCCGATATTTTTGACCTGTCCGAGTGGCAACAAGCAACCGTAATCTCTTGCTGCGCGTCAATGACCGATCATAAAATACTAACCCAGCGGGATACTAGTACGGGTGAACTTTTAGCCATAGTGCCCTTATCCATATCAAACAACAAAGCAACATTTTTATCTGATTACAACACTACCGATTTTCAGGATTTATTGATAGGAGATCGATCTGATAGCGATACCTGGCACGAAATAATAGATTATCTATTTAAAGAAGGCATAGAAAGCGTTGATTTGGTATCAATCAAGGGTTCCTCTAGCTCTGTAAAAGAAATTAATAATCTTCAGCATTCTACGTCGTGGAATATAGAAGAATCAGATTGGGATGTAGACCCTTACATAGCCCTACCAAATTCATGGGACAATTACCTTGCAAATCTAAGGAAAAAAGACCGCCACGAGCTCAAAAGAAAATTTCGCAGGCTAGAAAATTCAGGTGACATATCATACTCACTATTTGATCATCAAACTCAAAATATAGATTCAGCACTCGACCAATTCCTTAATTTGATGGCAGGAAGTAAAGAAGAAAAAGCTAGATTTCTAACCGAGGATCGAAAACAATTTTTAAGAATATTAACAACCACAATGTCCGAAAAAAACTTTCTTAGGCTATTCTTCCTAGAGATAGATGGAGTTAAGGTATCTACTACAATGTCTTTTGCCCATAATAATAAACTGTATTTGTACAATAGCGGATACAATCAAGAGTATCGATCTTTATCTGTAGGACTACTCCTTAAAGCACACAATATAAGGTATGCTATTGAAGCAGGTTTTACAGAATTTGATTTTCTAAGAGGAAACGAAAGTTATAAATATCACCTTGGCGGCGTTGACAGAAAACTTCATAGGTTCTTGGTTAAACCTAGTTAATTTGGTGGAGTAGTTCATATGAAAATAGCGTTTCTGACAATGCACTCTTGCCCGCTCGCACAAGCTGGCACTAAAGATACGGGCGGTATGAACGTATATGCCATCGATACAGCCCGAGAGTTGGAAGCTAAGAATCACTCCGTAGATATATTCACCAGATCCCATTCCAATCACGAGGAAAAAATTATCAATATAAGTCCTCAAGTGAGATTGATCCATGTAAAGGCTGGAGAAAACGATTTAAATAAAGAGTCTCTCGCGCAACACATTGATGAATACGTTTCGGGTGTAAACGAATTTCGTTTATCAAACAACCTACGCTACGATATTATTCACAGCCATTACTGGTTATCTGGTAAAGCTGGATTATCCCTTTCACGAAAATTATCTATCCCTCATGTAACAAGTTTCCATACCACGGCAGCTCTAAAGAATTCTACTCCAATCAATAATTTAGAGAGCCACGAGCGAGAACCTTCTGAACGAGAGATAGCACAAAAATCGGATAGAATTATTGCATGGACGCATGAAGAATCAGAATCTTTGGTATCCATATACGGTGCATCAAAGAAAAATATTTCCGTGGTCCCGATTGGGGTAGATCTTCAATTGTTTAAGAAGAAAAATAGAGAAATTGCAAGAAAAAGATTTGGGTTGCCCATTAATAAGGATTTAATTCTATATTTAGGTAGGCTAGATCCAATCAAAGGACCAGATTTATTCATAACCACGGTACTTGAACTATCAAACCGAAAAAATCTAGAAGCATGGGTTGTTGGAGGAGAAAAATATACCTACGAGAAACAATTACTTCAAACCCAATCTTCGGTCTTAACATTAAACGAAAAAATTCGGTTCTTCGAACCTGTACCCCACCAACAATTACCCTGGCTTTACAGCGCTGCTGACATTTTGATAGTACCTTCCTATTATGAAAGTTTCAGTATGGTAACAGCAGAATCTTTAGCAACGGGAACGCCAGTGATCGCCTCTGATGTTGCAGGTCCAGCATCGCTTATTGAAGACGGCAAGTCAGGTTTCTTGATCAGTCCTGGGAATTCTACCGAATTCGGGTCAAAAATAAATTACCTTCTTGATTCTAAAGAAATTTTAGAAAAAATGTCTGCTTATGCTCCGTCTACAGTGAGCCATCTAGCTTGGCCCAGAATTATTGAAAAAATCATCAACACTTATGAGATCGCAATAAACTCTGCAGAGCGTATACCCTTGTGAGTTAGATACTTGCTGTATAGGAAATTTACGAAAGCTCGTAGATTATCTAAAAAGTACTAGACGTTACTATCACTATGTCCTATATAATTAATAGGTCAGTGATGGCATAAATAGCCAACAATATCTATATTTAAGGATAAACAATCCTAAAGGAAATAAATTAGTAATGAATTCACAAGAAAACAAACGTTTGCTTGTCGTCTCAGCTCATCCTGACGATATGGAATTTGGCTGTGGTGGAACAGTAGCTAAATGGATAGAAGAAGGGTGGGAAGGAAGCCTATTAATATGCACGGATGGAAGAGCCGGCACCTCTGATCCGGACGTCAAAGGAGCAGATCTTGCTAAAACCAGAGAGACAGAAGCGATAAACGCAGCTAAAGTCTTGGGGATATTAGATGTGAATTTCCTTGAATATCCTGATGGCCAATTAGAAGATACTCCGGAATTACGCGAAAATATAATCCGTCATATCAGGCGTTTCAAGCCTAGCGTAGTTTTTACCTTCGATCCTTACAGAAAAACCCACAATCACAGAGATCATCGAAACGTAGGCCAAGCCACGTTTGACGCGATGTACCCCTATGCCAGGGATTATCATCATTTCCCACATTTAATTAATGAAGGACTTATGCCTCATATAGTTGAAGAAGCCTACTCATGGACCGATGATGCTGATACCTGGATCGATATCACTGAATCAATCGATAAAAAAATAGGCGCATTAAGAGAACATGTAAGTCAAATAAAGGATCCGGATTCTTTACTCGAAAGAATTAAGGAAAGACATGCAGAACTTGGAAAAGATCTAGGTTTCGAGTACGCCGAAGGGTTCCGGGTGCACAAATTTAGATGGTAATACTCCATCAATAAAGGTACTAGAAGGTGTTTTACGACATACATTGCCATATCCTCCCAGGAATTGATGACGGTGCAAGAGACATCGATGAATCGATTCAGATGTCCCGGTTAGCAGCACAAGACCAGATTGAAATAGCCGTAGCAACCCCCCACCATATCCCAAGATCGAATTTATCTGGCAAAGATGAAATAAACAAAATGGTCAGCAATATAAATCATGAGATTGAAAAAAATGAGATCAAATTTACTGTAATAGCAGGGCAAGAAAATAAAATGTCAGATGACCTTCCCCGCACTATAGAAGTTGAGGATTCTTTGCTTATCGGTTCCTCCAATTACATACTTGTAGAAGCTCCGTTTATTGAATTTCCAGCTTACATATACAAAACATTAGGAACTTTATTGGATAAAGGTATACGACCAATTCTCGCCCACCCTGAAAGAAACCTTTTAATTCAACAAGATCTAACCATACTAGAGAGGCTTAAAGATCAAGGGATTCTCTTGCAAGTTAATACAGGAAGTTTCGTTGGGCACTACGGTGATAAGCCCCAAAGTACAGCTGAAAATATGCTAAAAAAAGGAATTATAGATGTTGTCGCTAGTGATGCGCACACAAGCACTGGGATCAGAGTTCCGAACATGAGCAAAGGTTTCGATATAATTGAAAAAATCAGTGGAGCGAACGAAGCTTTACAACTAACGAGTTATAATCCACACGACATCATTCTAGGGAATGCACTTGCTTAATAGACTTAACCCCAATTTATTAGAGCTAACTAAAAACGGGTGATAACCAGTCGCTATATTTACCGTTTTTCCCTTTTACGATATCAAAATATAACTTCTGTAATTTAGAGGTTACCGGACCGATACTACCATCACCAATATCCCGTCCATCTACGGATAGAACAGGGGTGACATGTGCTGCGGTTCCGGTCATGAAAAATTCGTCCGCGACCACCACATCGCTTTTAGGTATCCTTCTCTCAACAACCTCAATGCCAAGTTCGTTTTTACAGAGCTCGATTACTGTGTTGCGAGTCAATCCTTCTAATATATGATCAGTTATTTGAGGCGTATATACCACACCATCTTTTACCAAGAATATATTCTCACCGCTACCCTCGGAAATAAATCCATCTCTAGTCAACATAATAGCTTCATCAAACCCTCTCCAAACCGCTTCTGATTTAGCTAAGCTGTTGTTTACGTACATTCCAGTCACTTTTGCACTAGGTGGAATCATAGAGTCCTCGACCCTAAGCCAACTCGAAAAACTACAGGTTATCCCTTTATCTGATTCTAGATAATTTCCGAAAGGTACGACATAAATAAGGAAGTCATCAGGAATATCGTGAACTCTAAGGCCTACCAAATCACCGGATTTATAGGCTAAGGGGCGAACATAAATATCTTCCTTGTATCCACAGGACTTCACTAGATCTAAAGTCATTGCCTCAAGTTGATCAAGGCTGTATGCAAGATCGATATTAATCATCTTGCAGCTACGATAAAGACGCTCGTAGTGCTCTCTTACCCTAAAAAGGTAAAGCTCGTCGCTATCTTCGTTCCAATTACCCCTAATGCCTTCAAATACACCAGTCCCATAATTAAATGCATGGGTAACAACACTAATTTTTGCCTCTTCTAGCGGTACTATCTCTCCCTCAAAAAAGGCTAATGCTGGCATAAATTCTCTCCATTTCCAATCATCCAAGTCGGATTATTGTATAGCAAATAACGTAATAGCCGCAACGCGAAATAAATAAATCTACCCTTTAGTACCCGAAGCCCATACCGCTTCACCATATGCTTCACCGTTAGCAATCAGATCACGAATTGTTTGAAGTGCATCTTCTATTGCCAATTCACGCGAGCTTGCATCCATTTGTAATAGAATTTTCTGACTAGCTGGGCTTCCAACTAATCTCTGATTCCAATATAGCTCTGCATCGTTTGAATTCCCTAAGAATTTCAATTCTACTTTTCCGCTATCGCAGTTAGTGAATTTAGCATTATCTAATAAATTTTCCAATACTTTTGGATCAGACGTATTAGCTCTTTGGGAAACCTTTGGTGTGCTTCCGGGGGCCGATACGGTAGAGGCAGATTTAGGTAAATGTTTTCGCAAAACCTGCATAGGCAAATTCATTAAAGGGTTATTCGTATTGGAACCCCAGACAGTTACAGCGATGCGCCCACCTTGTTTTAAAACACGATATTGCTCAGATAGGAACTCCGAAGGATCATCAAAATATATAATAACGTTTCTCGATATCACTGAATCAAACATTGAACCAGGAAACTCTAATTTAGGTATTTCCATGATAGTAAATTCTATATTCTCAAGTTTATCGAACTTTGCTCTAGCCGTTGCTATAGATATACTTTCTAAATCATGGTCGATTCCAATAACTTTGCCATTGGGTCCAACGATATCTGACAATTCTAAAGCTGGATCTCCAAATCCAGCACCAACATCTAAGACAAAATCACCCTCTTTAATTTTTGCTTGGCTAACAATAATATCTGCAGATGGTCTTAAAAATGTCATATACGGACCACTGCCCCAATTTTTCAAAGCTTCTTCAATGTTTAATTGCAAATCGTTACTAGGCATATCACCTTCCAAAACTAAATTTATACCATTATTCCACATGTAGTCGATTATTTACATTAAAATAAATATAAATCTTGACAGTTCTAAGTTGAAAATGATTATAATTAGGAAGCGAAGAAAGGGAGTAGTAGCAGACCTCTCGTGTACAGAGAGTCAAGGAAGCTGTGATCTTGGCGTCGAAGAGCTGTGAACTCGCCCCGGAGCTAGTGGTTTTAGTATGGGTCAAAGTATAGATTTTGCCCCTTAATTATTTAGAACTGCGCAGATTATTCACGGATTCAAATTGAGAATTTGTAAATCCGGACCGAGAGCCTTGAGATAGTCAAGGAATAAGGGTGGTACCGCGGGAGCGATTCCCGTCCCTTCGTTGGGGCGGTTTTTTTTTTGTTGATAAAGAAACCATAAGGTGGAATTTATGAAAGGAGTTGCAGTTATGGAGCTAGCAGGTGGAGAGCTTATTTGCGAATCATTAATCGAAGAAGGCGTTGATTTGGTCTTTGGTCATCCAGGCGGGGCTATTTTGCCGCTATACGATCATTTGACTAAATACCCTCAGATCAAACATGTATTGACCCGACACGAACAGGGAGCTGCCCATGCAGCCGATGGGTATGCTCGTTCAACAGGAAAAGTTGGTGTCTGCATAGCAACTTCTGGGCCGGGCGCCATAAATTTAGTCGTTGGGCTTGCTACAGCTTACATGGATTCTACACCTATGGTAGCGATCACTGGTCAAGTCACAAGAGGAGCTATAGGTAAAGACGCTTTCCAAGAAACTGATATTACAGGAATAACGCTACCAGTGACCAAGCATAATTATCTTGTTACAAAAGCATCAGATCTTCCAATGGTAATAAAAGAAGCGTTCCATATTGCAAAGACAGGCCGGCCAGGACCTGTGTTGATTGATGTTCCTCGTGATGTACTTCAAGAAATGACAACTTTCAATGAGTACCCAAAAACTATCGATCTGCCTGGTTATAAACCTGTGCTCGAACCTAATAGCGAACAAATTAAATATGCCGTGAGCCTCATTAACAAAGCGAAGAGGCCAATTATCCTTGCTGGTAGGGGAGTTCAAATATCACAAGCAGAGCAAGAACTTGTTGATCTAGCAGAGAAAGCTCAAATACCAGTGATTTGCACCCTATTAGGTCTTGGTGCTTTTCCTGGATCTCATTATCTAAATTTGAGCCTTATGGGTATGCATGGATCAGCTTTTGCGAATATTGCTGTAGATGAGTCAGATTTGGTAATAAATATTGGCGCACGTTTTGATGATAGGATAGTAGGAAAAGTGGAAGATTTTGCCACAAACGCTAAATTCGTTCATATCACTATCGATCCTTCGAACATAAACCAAAATGTTGAGGCTCACGCTCCCGTTGTTGGAGATGCAAAGCTTGTACTGGAAAATATGAAGCCATTAATTAAATCAGCAAAACGGACTGAATGGCTAAAACGAATGGATCAATTACGAAATAAACATCCGTTCTTTATACCAGAGACAGACAAATTATTACCCCAGTTTGTAATTAGGCAACTTTGGGAAGCAACTGGAGGCCAAGCAAGGATAGTAACAGGTGTGGGTCAACATCAAATGTGGGCTGCTCAACTATACCCTACAACCGTTGAACGTGGTTTTATAACGTCCGGTGGATTAGGGACTATGGGGTACGAGGTACCCGCTGCAATGGGAATGCAAATGGGGCGCCCCAACGATCTGGTGTGGTCAATAGCAGGTGATGGCGGATTTCAAATGACGCTCCAAGAGCTGGCGACTATTAGGGATGAAAAACTGCCAGTAAAATTTGCGATCATGAATAATAGCTATCTCGGCATGGTACGCCAATGGCAAGAATTGTTTTACGATAACCGTTATAACCAAATAGATATAGCAGGCCCAGACTGGGTTAAACTTGCTGAAGCATACGGTATTCACGGAATTCGTGTAGATAACAAAGAGAATGTCCTTTCAGCTATTCATGAGGCAAATCAACATGATGGCCCTGTAATAGTGGATTTCGTTGTTGAGCAAGAAGGAAACGTTTATCCAATGATTCCAGCAGGCCAATCTGTAAACGAAATGGTTGAAGATCCGGATATGGATGAAAAATCTTCTATGGTAGCCAAATGAAACGCATCATATCAGCAATAGTCCACGACCGACCAGGAGTGCTAAATAGAGTTTCCAGCATGTTCCGAAGACGAGGTTTTAATATTGCGAGCCTCGCGGTAGGACACAGCGAAAAAGAAGGTTTCTCACGAATGACAATAGTTGTGGACAATGTCGAGGGAATGCAAGCAGATCAAATAACGACCCAATTAGACAATGTTGTTGAAGTGGTGGAAGCTACAGATATTACCGACCACCCAACCGTTATCAGAGAGACTGCACTCATTAAAGTTGCAGCCACTCCCTCAACCCGAGGTCAGGTAATAGAAATACTAGACCTTTTTTCTGGGATTGAGGTAGCGAATGTATCCACCGATTGGGTCATCATAGAAATGACAGGAACCACGGAACAAGTAGAAGCAATTCTCGCACTGCTAGAGCCACATGGAATTATTGAACTAATGAGAACGGGATTAATAGCGTTAACAAGTAATTGATCCTTGCTCTAAAAAAACGGGGTTTAGCTACTCAGGAAAAAATGAAGGAGAAGTATTATGGCAGATGTTTATTATGATAAAGATGCAGATTTCAATATCTTAAATGGTGAAACCGTAGGAATAATAGGCTATGGAAGCCAAGGGCATGCTCATGCCCTAAATCTTAAAGATAGCGGAGCTGACGTCATAGTTGGCCTTTACAAAGGTAGCAACTCTTGGGAAAAAGCAGAGTCTGATGGATTGAAAGTAGCAACTGTCGAAGAAGTCGCTGAACAAGCTTCTATCATTATGATGCTTATCCCAGATACCAAACAAAAGGAAGTCTACGAAAATTCAATAAAACCGCATTTATCACCTGGCAAAACTTTAATGTTCGCCCATGGGTTTAATATTCACTACAATCAAATAAGTCCGCCATCTGACATAGATGTAACGATGATAGCTCCAAAAGCCCCGGGACATCGTGTACGGCAATTGTTTGAAAAAGGTGTCGGAACACCTGCCCTATTAGCAGTACACCAAGATGCATCTGAAACAGCAAAAGGACAGGCTCTTGCTTATGCAAAAGGGATTGGTGCAACGAAAGCCGGAGTGCTCGAAACAAGTTTTGGAGAAGAGACGGAAACAGACCTTTTTGGTGAGCAAGCAGTTCTATGTGGGGGAATAAGTAGTTTAGTTAAAGCTGGATTCGATACCCTAGTTAAAGCAGGATATCAGCCAGAAGTAGCATACTTTGAATGTCTGCATGAAATGAAACTAATTGTCGACCTGATATATCAAGGTGGTCTAGATTACATGCGTTACTCCATAAGCGACACTGCTGAATATGGAGATTATGTTTCAGGACCTAAAATAGTTGATGACCATGTTAAGAAGAATATGCAAGATATTCTGGAATCAATTCAAAATGGAAACTTTGCAAGAGAATGGATACTTGAAAATCAAGCAGGGAGACCAAGTTTCAATGCATTAAAGCAGCAAGATACGACTCATTTGGTCGAAATCGTTGGGCAAGATCTACGAAAAATGATGCCTTGGTTAAAAGATACTGTGTGATCAATTAAAGACGTTGTATAGATAAAGGATTACAAAATGGCGGAACAAATCACAATATTCGACACTACGCTTAGAGACGGTGAACAGTCTGCTGGCGCTGGCTTAAGTTGGGATGAAAAACTTGAGATTGCAAGGCAACTAGAACGTCTAGGAGTCGACGTGATTGAAGCAGGATTCCCAGCCTCATCACCTGGAAATTTAGCGACTGTTCAACAGATAACCCGAGAAATAAGATCGCCTGTAATAGCTGCGCTCGCCAGGTGCGTCCCAGGAGATATAGATGCTGCGCGTGACGCGCTAAAAGATGCAGCTAAACCACGCATACATGTATTCATATCAAGTTCAGATATACATTTAACTCATCAATTAAGAACAAGTCCGGAAGAGATGATGGATCAAGCAATTCAATCAGTAGAGAGAGCGAAGCAATATTCTGATGATGTGGAGTTCTCCCCAATGGACGCAACAAGAACAGATTGGGATTTTATTTACAGATTGGTAAAGGCAGCTATAGATGCGGGTGCTACCACTATCAACATTCCGGATACCGTAGGGTACGCGGTCCCAGAAGAATTTGGAGAACTTATTAAAAGTGTTTTCACAAACGTCTCTAATATAAATAAAGCGGTTGTAAGCGTCCACTGTCATAATGATCTTGGTCTCGCATCAGCAAATTCGTTATCTGCAATACAAAACGGTGCACGACAAATTGAGGTATGTGTTAACGGTATAGGCGAGCGTGCAGGTAACGCCTCTCTGGAAGAGGTTGTAATGGCTATAAAAACCCGCGAGGATTTGCTGGGATTTAGGACCGGTATTGATACTAAGCAAATACATAGGACCAGCAGGCTTGTTAGTGATTTTACTGGCTTTACGATACAACCGAATAAAGCCATAGTAGGCCTAAACGCGTTTAGGCACGAATCCGGAATTCATCAAGATGCCATGATAAAAGCCCCAATAACTTTTGAAATCATGACGCCTGAATCTGTAGGCGTACCAGGAAGTTCTCTAGTATTAGGTAGACAAAGTGGACGTCACGCACTCGAGACTAGGCTTTCAGAGTTAGGATACGAAGTAAGTAAAGAGGATATGGTAAGGGTTTACGCAGCTTTCACAGATCTTGCTGATAAAAAAGAAAGCGTTACCGACCGTGATTTGGAAGCTTTAGTTAGCGAAGATCGACGCACCACAAAGGAGGAGCAATATATATTAGAGCATGTACAAGCTCTAAGCGGTGCTCCTGCCGTTCCAACAGCGACTGTTAGGATAACTGACCCTGATGGGAAAGAACACACGTCTAGTTCGGTTGGTACAGGGCCAGTAGATGCAGTGTACCAAGCAATCTCAGACATAGTAACAGTCAGTAATAGATTAGTAGAATATAGGGTAGAAGCGGTAACTGAGGGGCTGGATTCGATGGCTGATGTAACTATTCGTATCGAAGGTGATGGTACGACTTACGTCGGAAGAGGCGCTGACACAGATATAGTCGTAGCAAGCGCACGGGCTTATGTTGACGCTTTAAATCGACTTATAGCGGTGAAGAATCGAGCCACAAGTATAATTAAGGACAGTGGGAAATAGAGAGTGATCTAACAAGGGAGGATAAGGGAAAATGGCCGGAAAAACAATGTTTGATAAAATATGGGACAGCCACATAGTTGATGACCCAGAAGGCGAACCAACTCTTTTGTACGTGGATCTTCACTTAGTCCACGAAGTCACATCGCCTCAAGCTTTTGAAGGGCTACGCCTAGCAAATCGAAAAGTAAGAAGACCCGACTTAACAATAGCAACAGTCGACCACAACGTCCCAACAACCGACCGTGATAAGCCAATCGGCGACCCAATATCAAAACAACAAGTAGACACATTGGCTGAAAATGTAGAAGAATTTGATATAACTTTCTACGGAGTCCATAGCCCAGAACAAGGGATTGTACACGTAATTGGCCCTCAGCAAGGCTATACGCAACCAGGGAAAATTATTGTATGTGGAGACAGTCATACCGCAACGCATGGAGCGTTTGGAGCAATGGCTATTCCTTTGGGAACATCACAAGTTGAACATGTATTAGCAACTCAATGTTTGCTCCAAGAAAAACCTAAAACAATGGAAATTCGTATAAATGGTGATCTACCGAACGGAGTTTCTGCTAAGGACGTCATATTAGGCATAATTGGCAAGATAGGGGTCGATGGTGGAACAGGATATGCCATCGAGTATACAGGAGATGTCATAAAAAACCTTCCCATGGAGGGTCGAATGACTATCTGCAATATGTCAATTGAAGCAGGGGCGAGAGTTGGGATGGTAGCCCCCGACGAAACTACTTTTGAATGGCTTAAAGGACGCCCGCAAGTGCCCCAAGGTGATGATTTCGATCAAATAACCAAGGAGTGGGTATTATTGGCATCCGATTCCGACGCTGAGTACGATAAAATAGTTGAAATTGACGCGACAGAATTAGAGCCTTATATAACTTGGGGAACCAATCCAGGCCAAGTACTCTCCGTAAAAGATTCAATTCCGGACCCAGAGAGTTTTGATAACGCTGAAGAGAAAGAATCTGCAGAACGAGCTTTAGAGTATATGGCTTTAGAGCCCGAAACACCTCTAATAGACATTCAAGTTGATAGAGTATTCATTGGATCATGCACAAACTCTCGTATAACTGATCTACGAGATGCAGCTGAAATAATAAAAGGTTATAAGGTATCACCCAAAGTCAACGCAATGGTCGTTCCAGGTTCTACCTTGGTTAAATGGCAGGCAGAAAAAGAAGGACTAGATCAAATCTTCATAGACTCAGGATTTGAATGGAGAGAAGCAGGCTGCTCTATGTGCCTGGGTATGAACCCAGACATACTAGAACCTCACGAAAGGTGCGCTTCAACTTCAAACAGAAATTTCGAGGGTAGACAAGGTAAAGACGGTCGAACACATCTAGTCAGTCCACAAATGGCAGCAGCAGCAGCGATAGAAGGGCATTTCGTAGACGTTAGAGACTGGAAACTAAATAATTAGGAGACAAGCATGGATTCATTTAAGAACCATAAAGGCGTGGTGACACCTTTAGACCGTTCAAACATAGATACAGACCAAATAATACCCGCAGAATATTTAAAAAGGGTGGAACGAACTGGATTTGGACCTTTCTTATTCAATGACTGGAGAAAGTTACCCAACGGAAAACCTGATCCCAATTTTGTTCTGAACCAATCTTTCTATGATATCGGAACGATACTTGTGGCAAGGCGGAATTTTGGAAGCGGCTCTAGCAGGGAACACGCTGTATGGGCGTTAATGAATCATGGATTTAAAGCAGTCGTCGCTTCAAGTTTTGCCGAAATATTCCATAAAAATTCTTTTGAAAACGGCCTTGTTCCAGTGATACTGCCAGATGAACATATATCAACCATTTTAGATCGAGCAGCTGCACAACCGGGATACCAGCTTTTTATTGATTTAGATAATTGCGAAGTAAGCGATGATCACGGCCTACATGTTCCTTTTGTTTTACACGAGGATTCTAGTACCCATGATTTCAGAAAAAACACTTTGCTGAATGGACTAGACAGCATAGGGTTAACTCTTCAGCAAGAAAATAAAATCGATGAATACGAAAAAAATGTTAGGCATGACTAAATTTTATTAATAAATAATTAGGAACCAATAATGGAGATACATCAGGGAGCGTATATTGAACTATAAGATAGCCGTGCTACCCGGCGATGGCATTGGACCAGAAGTTACTGATCAAGCAATAAGAGTTCTCCAAAGCATAGGGACAAGATTTGGACACTCCTTTGAACTTGAAAGAGCTTTAGTAGGTGGTATTGCTATTGATGAGACTGGAAGCGCTTTACCAAGCCAAACTCTGGAAATTGCAAAAAAATCAGATGCGATTTTGTTTGGAGCAGTAGGCGGCCCCAAATGGGATGATCCTGCAGCTAAGACTCGACCAGAGGCAGGGTTATTAGCATTACGCAAATCATTGCAATTATTTGCGAATCTACGACCTGTTACAGCTCATCCAGACCTAATCGGTGCATCCCCCATTAGACAAAATCTAATTTCAGGTGTGGATCTAATTGTTGTGAGAGAACTTACCGGCGGTTTATATTTTGCAAACCCGAAAAAAAGGTGGTCGACAACCAGAGGAAGAAGAGCCGTTGACTCGCTCAAATACACTGAACAAGAAATTCGACGTGTTTTACAAGTGGGTTATGAGCTCGCCAGGTCGAGAAGAAAGAAATTAACATCAGTCGACAAAGCGAACGTTCTAGAATCGTCTCGTTTATGGCGCGAAATTGCAGAAGAAGTAGCGCTAGAAAATCCGGATATTCAGACTGAGCATATATTAGTGGACGCGTGTGCGATGCACCTTATACAAAGACCAAAAGATTTTGACGTTATAGTTACGGAAAACATGTTTGGTGACATATTGACGGACGAAGCATCGGTGCTAGCGGGTTCTATGGGAATGTTACCTTCCGCAAGTTTAGGTACTCGGAAACTTAGAAAAAAGGGCGCTCAATTGTTCGGGCTTTACGAGCCTATCCATGGCTCAGCACCAGACATAGCAGGGAAAAATTTGGCTAACCCCTTAGCCGCTATCTCAAGCCTTTCTATGCTGTTTAAGTTATCTCTAGGTCTAGATGAAGAAGCAGCGGTGATCGACAAAGCTATAGACGCTACGCTCTCGAAAGGTTATCGAACCATAGATATATTCTCGGACGGAAATGAGAATATAAGAGTTAACACTTCAGAAATGACTGACCAAATCATCGAAATAATAGAGAACCCAAACAAGAGCAGAGTACCAAAACCCTTATAAAAGGGTCAGATGCTTTATAATAACCATAATAAACATAACCATTAATTATTAAGGAGTCCAAGGAAATGTCTTCAAAAAAGGGTGCCGTCATTCTTTATGACACCACTCTTCGTGATGGAACTCAACAAGAAGGTATATCTCTTACTGTTAAAGATAAGTTAGATATAACAAAAAAGCTCGATGAAATCGGCATAGATATTATCGAAGGTGGTTGGCCTTATTCAAATCCTAAAGATGAAGAATATTTCCAACGAGTATCTGAATTAAACCTCAGCCACTCCCGGATAGCGGCCTTTGGGTCAACTAGGCGAGCGGGCACTTCCGCTGCTGAAGACCCAAATATTCAAGCATTAGTGGAATCAAAAGCAGAAATAATAACTATCGTCGGTAAAACATGGGATCTACATGTTCTAGAAGTTTTAGAGACTTCACTAGATGAAAATATTGAGATGATAAGAGATTCCATATCCTACCTAAAATCGAAATCTTTAGAAGTTCATTTCGACGCAGAGCATTTTTTTGATGGTTTTGAAGCGAATAAAGATTACGCGCTTAAGTCAATACAAGCAGCGGCAGATGTAGGAGTCGACGCAATCCACCTATGTGATACCAATGGGGGAGTACTCCCTAACAGGCTTTCAGTAATAATTGACGAAGTAAAAGAAACAATATCTGCTCCGCTAGGCATCCACGTCCATAATGACGGTGAGTTGGCAGTTGCAAACAGTATCACTGCGGTTGAAAAAGGGGTGGAATATGTTCAAGGAACCGTTAACGGGTATGGCGAGCGTTGCGGTAATGCAAATTTATGTTCAATCATACCCACTCTGCAAATAAAAATGGGGTTAAAAGTCGTTGATCCAGATCAAATGAAAAAATTATCAGTTATTGCAAAAGAGATCTCAGAATTAATGAACATGGGTATAAACCCATCGCAACCTTACGTCGGATCAAGAGCCTTTGCCCACAAAGGTGGACTCCACGCATCTGCTGTGGCAAAAGTAGAGCGCAGCTATGAACATATGGACCCAAGTATAATAGGAAATGACAGAAAAATAGTTGTTTCGGAACTTGCAGGAAGGTCAAATATTTTATCTGCAGCTGAAAAAATGGGTGTGGAAATCACTAAGGATGAAAGCATACGAATACTGGAAACTGTTAAAACGGCGGAGTCAGAAGGTTTTCAATATGAAGGAGCCGATGCATCTTTAGAAATGCTTGTAAGAAGAAACATAGGTAATTATAAACCTCCTTTCGTCTTAGAAGATTTTATGGTGTTAGCTGAAAAGCTCCGTAGACTCCCCGTCAGCACCAGCGAAGAGAAAGATGATGATCTCCTTTCAGAAGCAATGGTCAAAGTCAGAATTGGCGACAATGTTTACCACACAGCTGCGGAAGGTAATGGCCCCGTAAATGCTTTGGACGAAGCGCTGCGAAAAGCTCTAAGAGACTACTTCCCGAGGATAGACGAAATAAGGCTTACAGATTATAAGGTAAGAATACTTAATGAGGAAGGAGCCACAGGAGCCGCCGTAAGGGTTTTGATAGAATCTACCGATGGAAAAGAATCATGGAACACTGTAGGTAGTTCAACCAACATAATCTATGCTTCCTGGTTGGCCTTAATCGATTCAATTGAGTATTGGATGCTTAAGTCAAGCACAGATAATCCTAATTCTAAATAACAGATACAAATATGTTCGTAAGCAAGTACATAAAGCAAGACAAGGACGGCAACCACGTCATTACTCACCCAGATAAAAGGGAAATGATTCTATCTGGCTTGCTAAGAATACATTTTTATAGACTTATCAATACAACTCCAGAAAATGCGACTGATGAACAGGTTCTTGAATTTTTTGAACTAAGAAGTAAAGAAACGTTAGAAGGCAAACTTTTAACTAAAACAATCGGAAGTGAATCTGCCGCAGACATGGTAAGTCGCGAACTTAAAATAGTGAACTATCAGCAAGTCATGGCAAATAATGATGAAACAGAGCTACCGTTCAATGAATCAGATTTTTCTTCAGGGGAACTCACAACTCAAGTAAACCAATCATCGGGAAAAGTTTTTCAAAACCAACCCGAAAGGAACAATAAACTTTTGCCCCCAATACCTAGATATAAAGCAAATAATACTACCGTCAGTAACTCAAGTACTTTGGGTAACCGAATTACTCATGAAGAAACTCCTTGGGAACCTAAAACTGCGGCCGACCCTGTACAGTCGATACCTAGCAAGTTCTTGCGTGAAGAAAACAATGCTTTATATATCCAGACGCCAAACGGGGAAGAAGAAAGAGTTACTGAATATATGAAAGTACATTTCAAAAGGATGCTAGAAAAAGATATCGCTTCTGCAACAAATGAAGATATAGAAACTTGGTGGAATATTCAAGGTAGTTTAGAACCTGGAATTTCAATGCAAGAAGCAAGGTCTCAGAATTTATTAACCGATGCTCTAAAAGCTGCGGGCAAGTTGCAAGACCAAGAGTTACTATCGCTTAACGAAACTATAAAAATATGGCTCGAGGCCAGACGGCATTAAACTATATAAAAACGTAGAAACCATCTGCTGATCAATCTACTGGAATTGTTAAAACAAAAGATCCAATAATTGCACTAGGAAGTAATGCCGCTCCATAAGTTGAAATCGTAGCAAAAGAGATTACAACCAGGAAAAAAACACTGATGGATACCATAAAGGTTCCATACCACTTTTTTTTGTTACGCATATAAGTACCTAAGCTAATACCCGAATATAAAAAAATACAAACAAGGATCAGTACCAAAAACGTTACGTAACTTTGATCAATATATAGTTCTGGATAGATATATTTCCAATACCAATTAGCAATTCCTATAACCCCTATGAGGCCCAAGATAGTACTAGATGCAGCTATTCTAAAAGCCATGACCAAACCTACTCTTTGTCTTCATCTACAAGGTTTAAACGCTTTTCTGTTACATTACCATCGAGAATACTAAAGCACCTCACGATTGGTTTATCTTGGTCTTCAAGTGAAACAATTACATAGTAGGAATCACTCCATGCTGCTAGATTACGATCCGTTTGTGAAGGGTAAGCCTCCGTATGAGTATGAGAATGATAAAACCCCCATATATCCCAGTTCTTTTTCTCTAAAAGTTGATATATATCATAGAATTCTTTTGGATCCATATTGTACCGGAAAGGGCTCTGTTCGATATTAGTAACTTCATATAATTCGAATTCACCATCACCGTTAGTTCCTATTATTCCACAACATTCATTAGGAGTTTCCTTATTAGCATGATCAATTATTCCTTTAGTTATCCGAACTTGTAAATTTACATTTTCCAAGAATTCAATACCTGCCTTCCAATCAGATTGTTATCTGCTCATATGGAGTTTAGTCATTTTTTAGAACGCTACGCTCATCAAACATCAAATAATGCAATGGACAAACAACTCCGCTAGACAAAAATTGTTGAGTTGCGCCCTGTGCCACGCTATTGGCGTTAGATGTATTCACAGAATTATCCAATCTCATTGTCATAAAATGCAAGAGCAAGACGAAAAACATCACAATAAAAAATGCCAGAATGACGGGTATAATCAGCGAAAATCGTTGGAATAGATAACTCATATGGTACACATTTCGTCCTTATACTACGGAAATAATAGACCCTTCAGTAACTGTCCCAATTGTTGATCCTTTGACATTTCTTTTATCTAATTCCACCAGTAGTTGCTCATGTAAGTCTGGAGCAACGGAGATCAATAAACCTCCTGAAGTTTGAGCATCCACTAAGATGGCCCGCGCAGAGTCACTAATTTCAGGTCCCCAGTCAATATCGTTTTCGATCCACATCTGATTCTTCATAGACCCGGCCGGTATAATCATTCTGTCAGCTAAATCCCATGCAATATCTATTACAGGTACATCTTGCAGAGTGATAGTCGCCCCAACATTACTATTATCAAGTAACCTTTTTAGGTGACCTAGAAGCCCAAACCCTGTAACGTCAGTACAGGCATGCGCTCCCACCTCCATCATTGCATCTGCTGCATCTTTGTTTAATGTAGACATAATATCCACTACTTCTTGCAAGTTCGCTTTATCTAGCAATTCATTCTTATGAGCCGTGGTTAAAATGCCAGATCCTAATGGCTTTGTAAGTACTAATTTATCTCCCGCAACAGCACCTTGATTAGCGACTTGATGGCCCGGAGTTACTATACCTGTAACTGACAAACCATACTTAGGTTCTGGATCGTCTATAGTATGACCGCCAACGATTAGGACTCCTGCCTCGCTAGCTTTTTCAGAACCACCTTTAAGTATCTCTGCAAGAATATCTTTATCCAAATTATCTGGAAATCCCACTATATTCAAAGCAAGCAATGGATGCCCGCCCATAGCATAAACATCACTCAAAGCATTGGCCACTGCAATTGCTCCGTAATCATAAGGGTCGTCTACGACAGGAGGGAAAAAATCAACGGTCTGGATAATTGCAATTTCATCGTTTAAACGATAAACCGCTGCATCATCCCCAGTATTTATCCCAACAAGTAGATTAGGATCTTCTATGGCTGGTAAGTGTCGCAAAACTTGCGCGAGCTCGGCAGGACCGAGTTTTGCAGCTCAACCAGCACAGTGTGAAAGAGTAGTAAGCCGCAAATTTTCATTATTATTCATAATCCAGACCTAGTTCTCCAATTAGCGTACGATTATTTCATCTGTTTTAACATTGTCAGTGCAACCATTGAAGCTGCTAAACCATTATCGATATTTACCACCGATAATCCAAGTGAGCACGATTGAAGCATAGTTGATAAGGCTGCTACACCCTCCCCAGCAAATCCACTACCTGTTGAAGTCGGAACTCCTATGATCGGTATATCAACTAATCCGGTCAAAACTGGAGCCAACCCTCCTTCTTGTCCTGCAACAGCAATAATAACTGAGGTGTCATTTTCAATTATTTTTTCCACTGCCCCCAAAAGGCGATGCAATCCTGCAATTCCTACATCCTGATATAAATCTAAGTTGACTTCAAAAGCATCTAGAATAACTTTGCTTTGTAGGGCCACTGGCATATCTGAGGTTCCAGCGGTTACTATAGCTACACGACCATTGATTTGACTAGTTTTATAATCATCTTTTTTAGCGACTAAAACAGCTGCCTCTGAATCATAATTAATATTTACACCGGTATTAGCTTCAGCTAAAAGTTTAGTCAGTTGCTCGCTAGCATTCGAAACAATAACTAATCCTTCTGCATCAAGTATAGGTTGAGCTAGGCTGATAACTCGTTCATCTGTTTTAGCTTTTGCGGAGACTATTTCAGGTTTCCCGACCCTACTATTTCTACCAATATCCAAATTTGCCATTCCCCTAAGTTCATGCACAGCAAATAGTTTAAGCCGACGCTCGGCGTCTTCTAAGGATATTTGACCTTCAGCTAGTAATTTTAAGATATCTTTCATGCAAGCAGCTCCTAATCAGATACGGTAGGTTCGTCAACAGGATCATCTAATAAACGATCCAGAGCCTCTCCTTCTGCTGTTTCCTCTTCAATAAGAAATGCCGCTAAACGATCCAGTTTTGCTCTATTACTTGTTAATATCTGTATGGCATCTTTGTAACAGTCTGCTACAAGAGTACCTACTTCCTGATCAATCTCATCTGCTACTTTCTCACCATAATTACGCTGTTCAGATATTTCTCTTCCTAGAAACACCATTTCTTCCCTTTTACCCAGAGTTAATGGGCCCAAAGATTCACTCATTCCATATTGTGTGATCATCCGCCGCGCAATATTAGTTACTTGCTCCAAATCATTAGAAGCACCAGTACTAATATCACCAAAAACAATATCCTCTGCAGCCCGACCACCCAAAGCAGCCTTTATTGACGATATTAGCTGTGACTTGGTCCTTAAGTTACTTTCTTCTTTTGGCAAAAATCTAGTATACCCACCCATCATTCCTCTCGAAACGATAGTAACTTTTTGGACTGGATCTGCGTCTGGTGTCAAATGGCCAACCAGTGCGTGGCCCGCTTCGTGATATGCGGTTGTCTTTTTTTCTCGCTCTGTTACAAGTCGGCTTTTTCGTTCAGGGCCCGCGAAAACCCGATCAACAGCCTCAGTTAGTTCGTCATACCCGACTAATTTTTTATTTCTCCTTGCGGCCAATATCGCCGCCTCGTTAATAAGATTAGCAAGATCAGCACCACTAAAACCGGGGGTCTGCTTGCTGACTAATTCCATATCAATATCGTTTTGTAATGGCTTCCCTTTTGAATGAACTTTAAGAATATCTGCCCTACCTTTTACATCGGGAAGATCAATAGTTACTCTCCGATCAAACCGACCGGGTCTTAATAATGCAGGATCCAAAATATCTGGCCTGTTTGTGGCTGCTATAACTATAACGTTAGTAGTAGAATCAAACCCGTCCATTTCAACAAGTATCTGGTTAAGAGTTTGCTCACGCTCATCGTGGCCGCCACCTAATCCAGCTCCCCGATGCCGACCCACAGCATCTATTTCATCAACAAAGACAATTGAAGGATTATTTCTCTTAGCTTGTTCAAATAGATCTCTAACCCTGCTGGCCCCTACTCCGACAAACATTTCCACAAACTCAGAGCCGCTAATCGAAAAGAAAGGAACTTCCGCTTCTCCAGCAACGGCTCTGGCTAACAAAGTTTTACCCCCTCCTGGAGGGCCCACCAAAAGTACTCCGCTTGGAATTTTAGCTCCTAAACTTGAAAATTTTTCAGGGAATTTCAAAAATTCTACAATCTCTTCCAACTCTATTTTTGCTTCTTCAACCCCTGCCACGTCTGAAAACGAAACTGCTGGTTGGTTTCCTAAAAACATTTTTGCCCGGCTTCTTCCAAAATTCATGGCTTGATTATTACCACCCTGGGCCTGTCGCATAAAGAATATTAATATCGCTCCAAAAAATATAAGTGGGGCAAAGCTAATCAAGAATCCAAATATACTGCCTAAAGTACTTCCTCCCGATGGTTTAACATCTACTTTGCCTTGGCCTTCGCCCACGCTAACACCAGCTTCAACCAGCATTGAAACCACACTGGTATTCGGTTCTTTAACTACAGTAAATTGCCTTTGGTCTATGGTTGATACCTTTAATTTATCTCCGCTAACTTCTATCTCAAAAACGTTTCCAGCTCTAGCCTCATCAATCATCCATCCCAAAGACCGTGTGTTATCACCTACAGGAGACTGTAAATAAGAAAACAAGATCGCTACTACGGCTACAAATACAACCAAGTAGACGAAACTATTGCGAAACATCTTAGGATTCATTTAAAGCTCCCAGATCACCTTAATAAATCAATTTTTGTATGTAATTCTATATGATTAAACAAAACAAACTGATTTGATTTCCCCGATAATAAACGTATTTGAATAAAAAAACACGCTTCCAAACTTACCCTTTTGTAGATATTATACTCTATATAACTCGATTCAACATAGTAAATAACCAGGAATCCAGATTGAATAAGATTAACCCGAACTATTTATTACTGCTACTTTTATGTTTTTTATGCACTACTCCAGCAATTTATTTCATAACATCAGATAACGGCGAGTTATCTGGTATCTTATCAGCAGTAATCTATGGAGTCGCCATACTAGGAGCCGCTTTCCTACTCAACTGGGGAGCCGAAGCTGCAGAAAAAGATATCTCAGCCGGGCTTGCAATAGCATTTATTGCAATTATAGCTGTTCTGCCTGAATACGCAGTAGATTTTTCATTAGCATGGAAGGCGGCTGATGATCCTTCCTACGCACCACTAGCAATAGCCAATATGACAGGTGGTAATAGACTGTTAATCGGCATCGGATGGCCTCTTATTTTACTGATTAGCTGGCTAAAATTCAGATCCTCAAAAGTTGCACTTCCTAGGAATCAAAAAATTGATTTATCGGTCCTTTTAATAGCGAGCATATACGCTCTAACCATTCCGTTAAAAGGGCAACTCGATATAATAGATGCACTTTTTCTACCAACGATTTTCGGCCTCTATATTTTAGTTATCTCAAGACAAACGTCCGAAGAACATGACATCGTTGGGCCAGCACAAGTCATAGCACAATTGCCAACAACAACACGGAAAATATGCTCGGCCCTCCTTTTCATATTTCCAGCCATAATAATTTTCTTGGCCGCAGAGCCCTTCGCTCATGGCCTTATAATAACGGGGAAAACTGCAGGAATAGACGAATTTTTCTTGATCCAGTGGGTTGCCCCATTAGCTTCCGAATCTCCTGAAATCGCTGTCGCCACGATTTTAGCTCTTAGATCTCGCGCTTCCTCAGCATTGACCGTTTTATTGTCGTCTAAAATCAACCAATGGACTTTATTGGTCGGTACCCTACCAATAGTATATTCAGTATCCGCTGGTGAGCTCGCAGCATTACCTATGGACAATAGGCAATCCATTGAAATAGTGCTCACCGCCGCGCAATCATTGTTTGCTCTGGTTCTATTATCCAGTTTCTCCTTCTCCAACAAAGGGGGCATCACTCTATTTATCCTCTTCATAACCCAGATAATCATACCGCTCACTTCAGCAAGAATAATTTTCTCGCTAGGGTACATTATATTAAGCGGTATAATCCTATTTTATGACAGAGACAAAAGATCAAACATTCTCAGCATGCCAAAGCAATTTATAAATTTAACACTTCAAAAAAAATAACCTTATTGGCTCTAAATATATGTGCTGTTTTGAAGTTTTAATTACCTAAATTTACGGGCTTATTTGCGAGTTTGGTATTTTACGCCTGCAGGGGGTAGAATAAATCCAATGTGATTAATTGTAGGAGGTACTGCTATGAGCCTTAGAGGACAAACGGCAATCGTAGGATACGGAGAAATTCCTCATAGAAGAAAATATGAAAATCGATCATATATGGGCCTTTTCGCGGATGCGGTAGCCATAGCGTTGAAAAATGCAGGCATCCGAAAAGAGGAAATTAACGGTCTTATAGCTGAACCACCCTTTGGATTACCTAGTTTAGGATTCGCATATGATTTTGCTGAATACATAGGTATCCATCCTAATTATGCTACAGCTTTAAATGAAAACGCTGCTACATTTATATCTACCGCTGCTGCTGCGATTCATGCAGGTTACGCCGATACGGTTCTATGCATAAATGGATCGGGACCAATGCCAGAAACCCCAGGAATGTATGCTCCCGCACCAGACCATGTTGACCCTCAATTTGTTGAACTTTACGGCCCAGTCGTTGCGGCAACAGGGTGGTATGCTCAGGTCGCTCGAAGACACGCACATGAGTATGGAACAACAGATGAACAAAGGGCTAGAGTTTCCGTCGACCAACGGTTTAACGCACAAGGTAACCCAAATGCTTTTTTTAACGGTCAAACAATAACGGCCCAAGATGTACTAGATTCAAGGCCAATTGCGGACCCTTTGCGAATTTTGGAATGCGTAATGCCAGCCCAAGGAGCAGCGGCGACCATTGTAACCACCGCTGAAAAGGCAAAAGCCTTGACAAAATCACCAATATATTTACTTGGGGCAGGGCAACATAACATTCGTGCAGAACACGGTAACACTTGGGGTGGGCGCATAACAAATACGCCAGCTAATATTTCAGCACGTATCGCTTTTGAGATGGCTGAGGTAGGCCCCAACGACATGGATATGTGGCAAATGTATGACTGCTACACCATCACGGTCATGGTTACACTTGAGGATGCAGGTTTAATTCCAAAAGGTATGGCAGGCCCTTGGTACGAAGAGCATGACACAACCTGGAAAGGTGATTTCCCCGTTAACACGGGTGGAGGTCAATTATCTAATGGGCAATCAACTGCAGGAACTACTCAAGTAGTAGAAGGAATCAGGCAACTAAAGGGAGAGGCAGACGGTCACCAAGTTCCAGATAGCCCGGAACTATGCTTCGTCAATACTTGACGTGGATATCTAAGTGACATGTCGTCACTAGTATTCAGTACTTCTCTATAGAAGAATACGTACCAGGTTTTATTCTGGTCGGGGTGGCCGGATTTGAACCGGCGACCCCCTGGCCCCCAGCCAGGTGCGCTGCCGAGCTGCGCTACACCCCGAAACAATTCATTGGCTCTCAGTATATAATGAATGAGCAAACAACATTGTATAATCTATAATCAAAAATCATCGACCTAGATGCGGCCGAAAGGAATTTACATGCAAGAAATAAGGCTAGAAGCCTTGAAATTAAATACTAGAATTAAATCCTATCTGGAGCGTCTTTGATTTAGATACTCTAAAACAACAATTAGTCGCTTTAGATAAACAATCCACTCAAGAGAGCTTCTGGGATGACACGGAAACCGCACAGCAGGTGTTGAAAAAGGCCTCTTCTTTGCGGGAATGGATAGAAAATTGGTCAGATATTAATACGAAATCCGCTACTGCATTACAGCTAATCGAAGAAGCTATAGAAGCAGATCTTACCGATCTAGAAAAAGAATTCGAAAATCAACTAATAGAAATCAATCAGTCTCTGGAAGATCTAGAAATAAAAGCGACCTTAAGCGGCAAATATGATTCGAAAAGTGCCATCCTATCTATACAGGCCGGGGCCGGTGGCATAGATTCCCAAGATTGGGCAGAAATGCTACTAAACATGTACTCACGATGGGCGGAGAGCAGGAGTTATACAGCCAAAGTTTTGAATTGGAGTGATGGAGACGAAGCGGGCATAAAAAGAGCGGACCTAGAGATAAGTGGTGAATACTCATATGGTTACCTGAAGGGCGAAGCAGGCGTACATCGCTTGATCAGGCTTTCACCCTTCGATAATCAACATCAAAGACATACATCATTTGCCCTAATCGAAGTATTACCCGAGCCAGAAAAAAACGATAGAGAAATTACTATTGACCAAGAAAACCTACGAATCGATTATTTCCGAGCGAGTGGTGCTGGAGGCCAAAGTGTCCAAAAAAATGCCACAGCTGTACGCATGGTCCATGAACCGACCGGTATCACAGTTTCGGTCCAAAATGAAAGATCCCAAATCCGCAATAAAGAGGTCGCCCTAAAAATTATAACTGCTCGTTTAATAGAAATGGAGCTAAAACAAAAACGCGAAGAAGAAAGTAAACTACGTGGTGAATTTGTATCCCCTGAATGGGGAAACCAGATTCGAACTTACGTCCTACACCCATATAAAATGATTAAAGACCATAGAACAGAACATGAAACAAACGATATAGAAAGCGTTTTCGAAGGAAACTTAGACCAATTTTTAAATGCATATCTTGAAAGTACTATGAAGAATGAGCAGCGTGATTAATTATCATAAATATAGAAAGCCGTTCCAAAGTTATTTACTTGTAGCTTTTACGACGTTCTTTCTATTTGGGTGCTCTGGAAGTGGAGAAAGCACACAATTGGAACCAATCGATATCACGCAAAATTTAGCTCAAGCCAACCAGGCCGAAAATATTCAAAGATATACTGACCCAAATATAAGTATGAATTTCGATTTTCCAAAATCTTGGACGGTATTCAAACCAGAAGGAGACCAAACACCTCTAGTAGAAATTTACTCCCCCGATTCGTCAATCGTAATCACAGTGCTTCATGATTACCCACCGCCAATGATAGATCTAAAAAGTTACGGAGATGCGCTAATAAACAATATTAAGTTAGAAACTCCTTCTATGAAAATCACCAACAACGTTTTAACGAGAGAAGACAGAAAATATATTGTTCATTATTTGATTGGTGATCCAAATCTACAAGGATCGTTACTTATCACTATGAGGGACACCAAAGGCTTATTGGATTCTTTAATAATTCAGTCTGTAGGCGAAAGTAATAATTACCAAATTTGGGAAGAAGAAATCAATATTATTCTGGACTCCATTACGCTAAATTTAGAATGATCTAAATTTCGTACTAACTACAATTATCCTTTATAAGCTTTTAAAGATCTTTGGATAACGGTAATAAATGAGAGGATCGATATTAACAACATAGCAAATTGCAACATTGATGGAAGGAATAAGGCAGCAACCATTATGGGAACACGTACTTGCCTAGGTGCAATTCCACCACGCGGTTCGAGAGCTAAAGATTCTCCACGAGCCCGAACATAACTAACTAATAATGAAGTGAATAAAGCTAAGGCGACTATAAAAGCGGTCCCGGGATCGCCGTTAGAGCTTTCATAATACAACACCCCTAATAAAAGAGTGCCCTCCCCCAATCTATCAGTCACAGAATCTAGAAAAGCCCCAAATTTTGTTTCTTCGTTTATTCTTCGAGCCAAGGCGCCATCAAAAGCATCGAGCAAACTGCCAAACAAGAACACAAACCCAGAAATCGTGTAAAACCCAAACCCTGCTATCAGGCCTGCAAAGATACATACTATGCCACCAACCAAGGTTAAATGATTGGGTTTAAGTTTTAAAAAGATGAAAATACTGAGTAGTCTGAAGCGAATAGATTCAAATAATGGACCAGTTTTTGAAAAAACCATTGAATCTTTTATGTACTATTTCACATTAGGCCAGATAGTAATTCTTTAGCCTCTGGACGGAGCATTTCAGGAGTCCATTGAGGATCCCAGACAATCTCAACTTGAGAATCATTAATTCCTTCAATTTCCAGTAACCGATTCTCTACCTCAGGGCCAATAGTTCCCGCCATAGGACAACCAGGAGCGGTTAACGTCATTGTCAAAAATACTTTATCATCTTGAATATCTATCCCGTAAATTAAACCTAGATCGTATAGGTTGAGTGGGATTTCTGGATCGTAGCATGTTTTTAGAATATCTATGACCTGATCCTCTGTTACTTCCGACATCGTCGATGATCTCCTTTATTTCAGTAATTGCATAAACCAATCACTACTATAATTTTATTTAGTTACTCCCGCAAGAGCTACATATTGATATTATTTAAGGCAACAAGTTTTAATTTACTCAGGAGTTTCAAAGTCAATTTTTTGCACTATATCCGGTTGTTCATCGGAATTTCCATGATTATGCGCTGACGCCATCTCTCCAGCCTGTATAAACGCGTTCAAGGCTTCTAACACAAAATTCTCAGGGGATAAACTAACACCCTTAGCTAAATCTTTAATTTGACGAGCAAGCACTCCTGTAAAACCAACCACAAGGCCTTCAGGGTGCGCCCATGAGTCCATTCTAAACAATTGATCAGGTTTTATAGTGAAAAGTATTTGTCCGTCATCTGGTTGACTAATGGAACCCTCAACAACATCAATTCCTGCATTCCCCTGCTGTGCCCATATATCAGCTTCCCCCCTTGATATAACATAACGGCCTCGAAAAATATCCATACCCTCTCCTCAATTTGCGTCATTAATTAGTTAGTCGCTCTAAATTTGCATTTAATAAGTTTATCAAAAGAAAAGGGACACAACTTAATGATGGACAGAGATCAGTATATTGGGTATAATCCACGTGTAAATAATATCGCTTGGGAGGCGTATACAATGATAACTGTAACTGAGACAGCAGCGGACAAACTCATAGATTTATTCAAAGAGCAAGATTCAGAAGGGTCTGCTTTAAGGGTATTCGTAAAAGGAGATACCGAAGGTGCTCCTCAGTTTGGGATGTCTATTGAACCCGAGCCTTCTGACAAGGATGAAATCGTAGAAGCCTTCGGGGTCAAGGTAGTAATCGATGAGGAAAGTCTTCCTTGGGTAATTGGATCCGAAATAGACTATGTCGAGACTATTCAACAGCAAGGATTTACGATAAGGAACCCTAACGTCATGGCCGGTTGCGGTTGTGGTGCCGGAGGCGGGGCCTGTGCTTGTTCTGCTGCTCAAGCTTAGTAAAAACAAAAGATAACAATTAAAATCGCTTCATATAAAGTGAAGCGATTTTTTTTATTGGGTTTTAATTTTTGATCTAGGATTGAGAATTCTTGGCGCCCACCAGTTCCATCGGCCAAATAATTTCATTAACGAAGGAACCATGAGAGATCGAACAATTGTCACATCAATTGTGACACCAATAACCAGTCCTATAGCCCAAATTTTTATCAATAACAGATCTCCAGTAGCAAAACCCAATCCAACTAAAATAATAATAAGAGCAGCACTAGTTATAACTGGACCAGTCTTTTCAAGACCCTCAGGAATTGCTTTGTTATTATCACCAGTCCGTAAATAGGACTCTCTTATTCGTGATAGTAGAAAAACCTCATAATCCATGCTGATACCGAACAATATGAAGAAAAGCAATATAGGTAACGTCGCTTCTATCTGTCCAGTAGCCTCTACTCCTGTAATACCTGAAAGACGGCCCTCTTGAAAAATGAAAACAAGTGCACCAAAACTAGCAAAAATGCTAAGAGCATTCATTACTACTGCTTTTGCTGGAAGCAGGACCGAGCGGAACAAAATGAACAAAGCAAAGTAGATAGCAATCACCACTAAGGCAATTGCAAACGGAAAACGATCATACAGAAAATCAACGCTGTCCATTACACCAGCGGTCAACCCAGTAGAATATGCATCAATAGTAGGACCTCGAGGCTGGTATGACCGGATGTCCGAAACCAGCTCTCTAGCTTCTAGATCAGTTCCAGAGAAAGTAGTATTCACCGTAATATAAGTAATATCTGCTGAACTCAAAGCATTAACCTGCCTTTTCATTTCATCGTCCGGGATCAAGTCAAATTGAGAATAATAGGTAATATAGTCCTTTGTGCCCCACGCACTATGGAAATCTACTATGCTAAACACAGAATCAACCCGCGAATCGCTCCCTATTTTAGAAGTGAAATCTTTCAATTGTTCTACTGACTGAGCACTCTTTATAGATCCATCTCTAGCTTTAACCGCAATGATAATAGGATAGGACCATCCTGGCCCAAAGTGTTCTTTTATTATCTCCATCCCCTTACGAGATTCGTAAGATTCTGGAAGCATATCCGCTGCAGGGGCACCCAACTGAATACGCTGGAAAGGTATACCAGCAAATAACAATATACATAGAATAGGTACTGCAATCATTAAAGGTCTTCTCATAACAAATTTACTCATCGTGGACCAGAAAGTATTGGCAGCGTGTCGCCTTGTAAAAGGTATACGATAACGGTTTACTCTGGTACCAATTATCGAAAGAAGCGCAGGAGTCAACGTTAAGGCTAAAGCCGCGGAAAGAGCAATCACAATAATTCCTCCGACTGCGATCGAACGTAACATTACAATATCAAAAAAGAGAAGGCCCGCCAGACCTAAAGAAGTAGTCGACGCAGAAAAGAAAACTGATTTTCCTGCTGTCTCTACAGTTTTTATCACAGATTGTCTCACATTAAGATTATCAAGCTCTTCACGGAATCTACTTACTATCAAAAGAGAATAATCTACGGAGGCACCCAAACCCAAGAATGTCGCAATATTTAAACTAAAAACAGACATCTCCATAGTTAAACTTGCAAGAAAAATTAAGCCCACTGTTCCTGCTATAGCAACTAAGCCAGTTATCAGTGGTATAAATGCTGCAAGTGCCGCACCAAAAACAAAAAGAAGGACCAACAAAACAAGCGGCAAACTAACCGTCTCCCCACGTCTGAGATCATTTTCACTAGCCTTCTCAATATCGTAAAAAACTGACGCGAATCCTGTCACATATACCGAGATACCTTTTTGCTCTTCTATCAAAGAACGGATCTCGGGCACTAGTCTCTGGGTTTCATCGAGAGAGCCATCTATCCAAAGGACGACAATAACAGTTCGTCCATCATCTGAAACCGAGGGATGCATAGAATTTTGGGGTACTTGGATTTTCGCAACTTCGGGAATACCGTTCAACTGAGATGTAGCTCTATCGATCTTCTCCAAAAATTGCCCATAATCAAGGTAACCTTCGTTCGATCGGAAAACAATATCAATGGTACTTTGTGTTAACCCCATTTCTTCCAATAGTTTGGAGGCCTTTGCTGATTCTGTGTTCTCAACATCAAAGCCACCCGAAACTAGATTATCTATTGCTTTGGGAGCGACCAGGCTGCTCGAAACTAAAACTATAAGCCAAAATAAAACGACAATAAATCGATAAGAATGCGAAAAAGCAGCTACTCTAGAATACAATTAGCCCCCATCTACCAATCTAGGTCATTTACTAAATTACTTACCCAAAAGTTAACATAAATAAGAAATATATTACATACAAGAATATAGTAATAAAAGCATATTTTGTTGTTCGAAAAAGCCGTTAGTGGTACACTGTGCACACATATAAACCGCGTGTGTTAATTGAATATAGAAAAGTGGGGCACGGCTCCCACTTTTTTCGTTATCAGGCGGTAGATATAAATGTAATAAAGTAAGGTAATAATGAAGGGAGTAGCAATATGAAGAGTGATTTTCTGCTCGCAGTAACTCAGCTTGCTACGGAAAGACGTTTACCTCGAGATGTTGTTGTTGATGCTATAGAAGCCGCACTTGTATCCGCTTTTAAAAAAGAAGTGGTGGGAAGCGACAATATTTCTGTAAAGATATTACCGACTACCGGCGACATAGTACTAACAATCCACAAAATAATTGTTGATTCTGTAGAAGATACAAACAACGAAATATCTTTAGAAGAAGCTTC